>Ga0256843_1000649_pt1 | contig 29151 bp, 29 predicted proteins | sample AlvinellametaG_FD_191572 | JGI IMG/M metagenome (GOLD analysis project Ga0256843, IMG submission 191572) | Pompeii worm associated microbial communities from hydrothermal vent at the East Pacific Rise, Pacific Ocean - Alvinella | ecosystem: Host-associated > Annelida > Integument > Unclassified ... | reverse complement strand
AGGTTCGAATCCTTTAGGGCGTACCACTTAACAATGTTCTGTCAGAAGTGACACTAAACACTTACCCACGCGGACGTGGTGAAATTGGTAGACACGCCAGACTTAGGATCTGGTGCCGCAAGGTGTGAAGGTTCAAGTCCTTTCGTCCGCACCATCCCTAAATTACGGGACTTCAAGAGATTTAACTCTCACTTTAAGAAAACTCAAAAATCAACTTTTTACTACTTTTTTACTACAAACCACTTATCTTTGCCAGTTATAAATTTTTTTTGCTACTTACAAAATTTCAGTATTCAGAACTCAAGTTTCAGGAAAATGCAATCCTTTACAAAAGAATGAAACAAAATGCAAAAAGATGCAAGACTTTTTAAACGCTTTTTGCTTTATGGACTCTCCCCTTTTTTAGCAGTATCATTGCCTCGTTAAATTATTCAACGGGGTACCAAGTGTTTTTCACTCCCAAAAGTGAAGGAAGCCACCTGGCTTCCCGTTGAGTAATTTAGCGGGAGCACTTGGTACCTGTTCCCCACTCAAACACTTTGTATTGTCCAAGATTTGATAGGCGTATCATCGAGCGTCTGGTGAAGTAGATGTACCATTTATGAGTAATATCATAGTTAAAAGGCATAATGTGTACCTGGTATATTGAAAAAAGAGTAGAAGTCGATGCAGTTGCGGCTGGCTCTCACAGGGAAACAAAAAGAGAGATCGACTACACGCAGATTTGGGCGCTGTGGATGATACTATGCTCTCATCACCTTCTCATACCCGACCTAAACCAAAGACTCTCACATATTTGGTATGGAACAAGCTGTACAGCACAACCGACAGCTGATGGTATGCTCTTGCTTAGCGTGCAAAAGGCGAAGAGGCACAAATCGACCGACCGATCGAAGTGACGGAATTATATCATATTTTACAAATATGCAAAAACGAGAGCCCAGAGGTCTGCCAAATTTTTTGGCTCACTTCAAGCCCTTATTGCAGCTGCTTCCTCCCTCCTCGTTCCGGAATTCATCACACATCTAATCTAAAACAACTGGTCTGTATCGTTCAAATATCTGACTATATTTTTGAATAAATTCAGACTGAAAATCAAAATTAACAATATCTTCCAAATTTTTTCTTTGATGTTTTTTATATATTTTATATATAGTAGTATTAAATGGTTTGGATAGTTTTTCTTTGGATCTGTCCCCATAAAAGAATATTAAATCAAGTAACATTTCGTTTAATACCTTCCTGTCTTCTAAACATAGTTTATACTTTTTAACAATCTCTTTTTTGATTCTTTTCTTATAGTGGCCATATATAACCTCTAATTTTGATGAACTGCTTTTATTTAATAAATGAGAGAAATTGTTTAATAAGAGTTGTAAATATCGTTTTGTATCCCCTGATATATTTTTAAAGAAATCCATCTTTTCTACTGATGTATTTGCAGTAAATGGCTTGTTTGTCGGTTGACTTTCAAGTAAAGCCACAAGTGCTCTGTAGTATTCTTGGTAACTATAGTCTTTCCATACAAGCTGTTGTTCTTCAAGTCTTTTTATTTCTGAGTTAATAAGATCTCTAATTGATTTTTCTCTACCTTTCCTTGAATGCTGAACGAGAAGTGCATTTATTAAATGTTTATGTTGGAACCTTACAACATTAATTTGTGCTTGATTTAGAACTTCAAACAGATCAAATAAAAAATTTTTAAAACCTAATTTTTTGATAATTTTTGCATTACTTATTTTTTCATACTCTTTCTCATACTTTTTATAGTTTTTTAGAGGGTCAAAATATGCAAACTCTTTCAAATGTTGTAGTCCTGGATAGGTGAAATATTCTTCTAATAAAAATAGTTTCTCTGATATATCTGTGTTTACTACATACCCTTTATAAAAATTCTCCACAATAGTAAAAATGTTATCTTTTTTACGCATAAATTTTACAGGATTTATTTCGAATAGAAAATGTTTATGTTCAAAAATATCATGGTTAATTTTAAAAGGAAAAAACACACCTATCTCTTGTATATTTTCACTTCTAAATGCAATGTCACCAACAAATGTTTTAAACTTCTCTCTATCAGATTGATAAAAAACTTCATTCACTGTTTGCGATATATCAGCTTCTTTGATATTATAAAATATATCTTTATAAGTAATTTTTTGAAGCTTTTCTATAACTTTGTTTTTCGAATGATAACTGTGGTGCAATTGATTTAATAAGTCTATCCCCATATATATGTTCTTATCTGACCAGTCGTAAGACAAACTTTTAGAATAATCAAACATTTTTATTTTGTCGTAAACATACTCCAGTCTTGGTATGTTAAAGTTTTTAAAATTGTGTTTGTAGTTGTGTGTACTATGCAACTCGTCTATAGAATTTTCAATAATATAACATTCGCTTGCTTCCAAATCGGAGTAATGCACTCGTCCATGGGCATACATTTTGGCTAATTTATCTTCAAACTGAAAAAAATCATCAACACCAGCCGTATAACATATATAATTCTGCTTTTCTTTTAGCCAGTCGCTAATTATTGTTTTTATCATTTCTCTTCCATATATTTCATATTTTACTAAATTTTTACTTTTAATGACAAATAATGGCAATTTTTTACAATTCGCCTAAACATCCCTTGTACAAGTACTTTTATAGGTATTTTTGACAAAAAATAATAATTTTTTCATTTCAATAGCATGTACCATTGCTCCATCGATCGAAAAAATTCAAAAAAGGCCTTTTTGACCAAGGATAACACATGACAGAAAAAGAGATGTTTGAGTTTTTATACAAACTCTTTAAGAAAACAGAACTCAATGCCAAAGAGACTGCACAGGCAATTGGGTGGAGCTATTCAAAGTTTACCAAACTATTTAGTGGTAGAGAAGCACTTTCGGAAAAATTTATCAAGGAACACAAGATTATTCCTACTTGGACAAGAGCCACCAACAAATCATCTCGGAGATGGAAAATAAAAGAGATTGCAAGATGGTTAGTAGATACAGAGGAGAAATCATGATCAAAAATTCTAATTCTTTACTAGATATTCATCGCTATTCATTAGATACTCTTAATGATTTATATCATTCACTGACAAAACTGTATGATGAAGACAAACGATCATTGCAAGCTATCGTGATATTTTTAAAAAAAGTTATCCAAGAAGATACAGAAATTAAATTAATTATCGAAGAAATGGATAAAAAAGAAGGCATTAAAGCCCAAAAAAGTAAACTAAAAATTGAAAAAATAGCAGAAACCTGGCTCAAAAAAGCATATTTTCAGCATTTGTACCATAAATATTCTATCATCAGAGGCTACTTTACAAAGTTTATAAAGGAGATTATCAGACCTCAATCCAAACTGGGGAAAGATAAGTTAAAAAGGACAAGTATCTATTATTTTGATCGCTATAATGATAAGTATAAGAAAAAACTAAAACGTTGTAGAAGTAATGATCGAGTACTTGAACTACAAAAAAAGTATCCTAAATTAAATATAGTTGATGCTTTTGCATTTGGACTTATAATAGAAAAGTTTGCAACAACCAATGAAGATCTTGAATGGTTTGAAAATATAGTACAGATATTAATTAAAAGAAGAGAGTAAATTTATGCTATACTTACATATTAAAATCGGTTTTTTATAGATTTGTTATGCAAAAGGAATATTATGCAAAGAGAACTTGAGCGAGAGTTAAAAAAATATCCATCAAGGATTATTGAACACTCAACTATCTCGCAGATACTCTCAAATCTTGGATACAACAGGATAAATGATAAGATAGTCCAACTTAAAAATAAAGGGATATTGACTGCATTAAAGAGCGGTTTGTATCTCTATAATCCTGTGTATGATGAAGCATTCGTTTCAAAAGAGATTATTGCAAACCTGCTTTTAGGACCCTCATATATCTCTTTTGATTATGCTCTTTGGTATCATGGACTCATCCCTGAGAGTGTACATGAGGTACAATCAGCCACAACAAAACGCTCAAAATCTTACTCTACACCTTTGGGAGTATTTAGTTACAAACAGGTAAAAAAAGAGCTTTATAATATTGCCCTTGAGATACATGACTCTAAAGGGGGCAATTTCATCATAGCATCAAAAGAAAAAGCACTCTGCGATAAAGTGTACTATACAAAAGATATACCCATTAGAAGCAAGAGTGCAATGTTTGCATTTTTGGAGGATGATTTGAGAATTGACTTAGATGAGCTGGTAGAGTCTGATATTAAGGTGTTTGGAGAGTATTACAAGGTTACAAAATCAAAAAAAATTGCCTTATTGCAAAAAATTATAGAGGAATTACAGGTATGAGCATAATAGAGCAGATGTTAGAAAAATATAATCCACAAAGTCAAAATGAACTGATAAATGCACTCAAAGAGATATTTCAGGAGATTACACTTCTTGGACTCTATCGTGGTGATTTTTTCAAAGAGGCTGTATTTTACGGAGGTACATCTTTGAGAATACTGTATGGACTTGAGAGATTTTCAGAGGATTTGGATTTTTCACTTTTACAAAAGAATCCGGAGTTTGATATTGAAAAGTATTTTCCATACATCGAGGGTGAATTTGAAGCACTTAGTATTCCTGTCTCTTTAAGTAAAAAACTCAAAAGTGGATCTGGCAACATAGATTCTGCTTTTTTGAAAAATGATACAGCTATCTATACACTTGGAATTGAAGCTAAGGGGATAGAAAATATACACTCTGGTGTAAAGCTTAAAATCAAAATAGAGGTCGATACCAATCCGCCACTAAAATTTCAGAGTGAATCAAAAACATTGTTGCTACCGATAACGTTTAATGTAAGAACGATGACACTTCCAAATCTTTATGCAGGAAAGATGCATGCACTCCTTTTTAGAACTTGGAAAAACAGAGTCAAAGGGAGAGATTGGTTTGATTTTGAGTGGTATGTTAAAAAAGGTGTAAAACTCAATTTGGAACATCTTGGACAGAGAATGATTGAGAGTGGAGACTTGAGTGAACAGCCTTTAAGTAAAGAGAAGTTCCAAGAACTTTTAAATACCAAAATTGATTCCTTGAATATTGAACAAGCAATCAATGAAGTGAAGCCATTTGTGAAAGACAATCAAGTATTTGACTTTTGGTCAAAAGAGTATTTTAAACTATTGGCTTCAAAAATAGAGTTTCTTTAAATTTATGTCTCGTTTTTTTCTCATAATTTTTTAAAAGTACCTGATATAGGGCTTTACAAAGAACAGTTGTGGTACGGTTTTTTTCAGCAGGGGACATTTTGGCTGTATATAACGACTAATTAGCTATATTTGTCCCTTGGCAGGGGATATAATCGAGCTATATATGAACGACAGTGAGTAGTGGCGGACAAATTACTTTTGATTTATTGATGGAATAAGAACAGATACTTCTATTTCAAACTCAGAAGCAATCTTGTAAAGATGTTCCAAATTGTAGTGAACACCATGTTTTCTGGTTTCAATTTTTGCAACATAATTAGGTGATTTATGGCCGAGAATTTGAGCAAGTTTTAACTGGCTTACTTTACGCTTTTTTCTCTCAGCTTTAACATTTTCAACAATCTGATCCATAAATTTTGCCAAAGCTTTTTCTTTTTCCAAGTACACACCTATGAGTTTTTGTAATCATAGTTGTTATGCAAAAACCAAACAAACACTTATAAGTGTTTATAAAGATTCTTCTTTGTAAAATATATAAATAAGTTTGATATGGAGAAGACTATGTTTGAGTATTTAGTGCATGTTGTTGTTAGAATGATTCTTGGGTATTTAGGGGGAGCACTTGTAGCTACTGCAATATTTGCTGCATATTGGTACGGTTACGATTTTGAATATGCAAAGCAGATGGCTGTAGAAATTTCTCAGGGTGAATTTTTTCAGTTTTTGTTGTGGTTACCATTAGTTGTAGCATGGTTTAACCCAAGTGGAAAAGCCGGTTGCCATAAAATATATTATGGCTACTATAGTATATGAGAACAGCGATGATCAGAAGCATAATATTCCTTTTGGCAGGTTTGTTGCTTTTGTCTGCATGCAGTACAAAAAAAGTTATAAAACCAATCTCTGCTAAAAATGTCTCTTTCGATACATATCTGACAAATATGGGGTATAAAAAAGATGGGAGTAATGCGTATAGTAAAAATCTTCCTTATGAGAGTTGTTCCAAAGAGTATCGCAAAGATTTAAAACTGTTGGATAAATACGCCGAAGTAAATATTGGGCCGGCATGGAGTCAAGATTTTGACTTTGCATTGCATGACAACAAACACTATATAATTAATGGAAAATGCTGTGTCTTAAAAGAAAAAGACAGGTTGCTTTTTTCTATCAAAACGGTCTCTTCTTATAAAAACGATACTTGCAATCTCTTTATTGAACAATACTCTTTACAAGAGAGTCAAATAAAAACAGCACAGATTTTAAAAATTCAACAACAAAGAGATGCTGAGTATAAGAAAAAACAAGCAGCAATCAAACTAAAAAAACAGCAGGAACGACAAAGACAAGAGCAACAATATGCAGAACTTCGTAATCGCAAAGGGGAGCATATTTTGCACTTTTTTAATCACTCTGTTACACATGTTGATCGATATGACAGATTTTTTGACAAAGATATGCAGGTTCGACTCTGCCAACTAAAATGCAAAGAGTTCACGAAAAATGAGACTGGGTACACAGATATCCAAAGTGCCTTAAATGATGGATGGCATTTTGTGACAAAGCTGGATGTTGCAAAATATGATGACTATAAATGTTCCTGTAGAGGTGAGAAAGTTATTTTAAGAAAATAGAGCAGTCTGTTATAGATTTAAAAATGCTAAAATACACTATGCAGTTTTTAATATTACTTTTTTTATTGGTATTGGTAGCACTCTTTTCAAATATGCAGTTGGCAGCAAGTTTCATAGGTGGACTCTTTTTGCTTGTGATTTTGATAGAGCTAAATATGCAAAAAGCAAAAAACTTTTTAAATGATATTTTTTAGCAGGAGCAGTTTATGAGAGATGATTTTTATTTAAACTTGATACTTGGTGCTTTTACACTTGCAGTAGTTGTTATTGCTATTGCAAAATATCGCTATGATAATGGCTATTCAAAATACAGTTCGAAATAGAAAAGTTTTTACCTTTTAATGAACATTATATAGTCATTTTGATTTACACATAAAAGTATATATAAAAAGTAAAAATATTAAATAATTTATGTTATAATTATCTTAACAGGTAAATGAGGGTAATTATGGCAAAAACTATTGGTTATATTCGAGTCAGTACAGACCAGCAAGATCTGCAAAACCAACAACACTCTATTTTAAATTATGCCAACAAAAACTCACTAGGTAAAGTCAAGTTTATCGAAGTGAAGATGAGTAGCCGTAAAAAAGATGAAGACAGGAAAATTGATGAACTGTTTGAATCTTTGCAAGCTGATGATCATTTAATAGTTTCGGAATTAAGCCGCATTGGTAGAAGTGTTGTCAATGTCGTAACGATTGTCAACAGACTCATAGCAAAAGGTGTAAACCTTCACATACTCAAAGAGCAACTCTTTATTAAACCAAATGAACAAAACCCCTTTACAGATTTTCAGATAAATATCTTCTCAGCTTTTGCACAATTAGAACGAGATCTTATAAGCAAGAGAACAAAAGAGGCCCTGCAAGCCAGAAAAGCTAAAGGGATTAAACTTGGTAAACCAAAGGGCACAATTCAAGGCAGTATCTACGATAAAGATAGAGAGAAGATAAAAGAACTTCATGAACTTGGAGTTTCCCTAACCAACATTTCTAAAAAACATTTAGGATATGGAACTATCAAAAGCTTGAGTGAATATGTAAAAAACAAACTATACAAAGAGGTGAAAAATGACAAGTAGTGTAAAAACTGTTTTTGCAGAAGAATTTAGTACACATTATGAGTTTTACAAAGAGTATGATGATGTAGTTATACACAAAGACAACAAACAAATTTTCAAAGCCAATTTCAAAGATAGAATGATACAACTTGTACCACTAAGCAATGATACAGCGATACAAAAGATAGAGTTAGGTTTGAGTGAATTTGCTAAAGAGTTAAAAAGACAGGGGTTCTAACTTTAATATTATTTTGTATTAAATATTAATGGCTATAATTAAATTAGCTTAAATATAAGAGTATAGTCATTGAATCATATTAAATTATTACCAAAAGCTGCATCTTTGATAGAATCGCTGAGAGATATAGGCTATTCGTTTGAAAGTGCTGTAGCGGATATTATTGACAACAGTATTACTGCAAAAGCAAAAAATATACATATCTATTTTGATATAGAAGAGAATAAGCTGAAACTTGCAACAGTTGATGACGGAATAGGAATGACTAAAGCCAAGCTTACAGAGGCAATGCGTCCAGGAAGTCAGAACCCTTTGGATAACAGAGACCGGGATGATCTTGGTCGTTACGGATTGGGCTTAAAAACAGCATCTTTTTCCCAGTGCAGAAAACTGACAGTGATTTCCTCCCAAAAGAACAACAGAAACAGTGCTGTATGGGATTTGGATTATGTTGCAAAAAATGATGAGTGGCTGCTTCAGCTTCCTGATGAAACAGAAGTTTCACAGTTTTATATGCATGAAAAACTTCCCCCAAACGGTACTCTTGTAATCTGGGAAAACTGTGATCGAATACTTGATGATACAGTATCTGACAATATGGAAGATATTGTCAATGAAAAAATTGCAGATCTGCAAAAGCACCTTGAGCTTGTTTTTCACCGTTTTCTTACAGGTAAAAACAAAATAAATATTTATATAAATGATAATTTACTAAAACCTTTTGATCCCTTTTATTCCAAACATCCTGCAACAGATGAACTTTCGGAAGAAATCATCAATATAAACGGAGAGCAGGTAAGAATTCAACCATACCTGTTACCACACTACACAAAAGTTTCCGCATCTGATTATGATTACTATGCCGGAATCGGAGGGTATCTGAAAAATCAGGGGTTTTATGTTTATAGGAATAAAAGACTTTTGATTTCGGGTACATGGTTCAGAATTATTCCCCAGTCTGAAATGTATAAACTGGCCCGGATAAAAATAGATCTTCCAAACAATATGGATCATCTCTGGAAAATTGATGTAAAAAAATCCCATGCTTCTCCACCTGCTGTTATCAGACAAAGACTTAAAAAAATTATTGAAAAAATTGCAGGTGCATCTACACGGGTTTACAAAGCACGGGGTACAAGACTGACAAAATCTGATGTGGCATTCTGGGAACGTTACAGTGCCAGAGGAGAGATAAAATATACAATCAACAAAGAACACCCCATGATTGAAAAATTCACCGAAAACCTCGATAGGGAACAAAAACATGAACTTTCAGAAATTTTGGATCTGATTGCTGCTTTTTTTCCGAAGGATGCTCTTTATGCAGATCTTGGAAACAATCCGAAAGAAGTAACCCAGAGTAAAGAGATCTCGGATACAGAACTGGAGGACAAAGCAGTTTTCCTCTACAAGCAGGGAATGTTTAATACAAAAAATATTGATCTATTAGAAAAAATGGAGCCATTTAACAAATATACAAAAGACTGGGAAAAGTTTTTTGCAGAGCAGATTCAAAAAGGAAATATTTAATGGAATGTTATAAAACTGTAAAAGATCAGATTAAAACATTGATGATAAGTCAGCAAAAAACTTTTACAAAAGAAGAGTTGGAAAGTAAGATTCCTGCTTTTGAAATTGTTTCAGAATGTAATCTGAATAATGAGGAAAGAGAACAGTTAATTAGAGAAATAATCTCTGAAAACCAGATTTCAATTCCATTGGGAACGGAAGTTGTAAAAAAAGGATGGGAACCATGGCTTCACAAACTTGAAAACAGAAGTACCTATTATGAAGACAGATACAGACATCATTTGTTGCACAATGAAAACTATCCTGCCGGTGTAGTTAATAAAATTTTTGAAAAAAATGAAAAACTTCTGGATTATCTTGAAAATCCCTACAGAGAAGAAAAATGGATTAAAAAAGGTCTTGTAATGGGATATGTTCAGTCCGGAAAAACTGCCAATTATATTTCTTTGATTAATAAAGCGGCGGATGTCGGGTACAAGCTGATTATTCTTATTGCCGGTATTCACAACAATCTGCGTGAACAGACACAGAAAAGAGTAAATGAGGGATTTATCGGTTTTGACAACCTTGAAAAAAACTATGTGGGAGTCGGACTTGTCGATCATAAACGAATACCAGGCAGTTTGACAAGTACACTGAATGATTTTAAAAAAACAAATCTTCAGTCACTGGGTATTAATCCAAAGGACTATAATGAACCTATTATTCTTGTTATTAAAAAGAATTACTCAACTTTAAACAATATTCTAAACTGGCTCAAAGGTACAACAAGGGAAGAGAAACTTTCTGATTATCCGTTACTCATAATAGATGACGAAGCAGACAATGCTTCTGTCAATACAAAAAAGAATCCTGATGAAGCTACAAAAATAAACAGACAGATAAGAGAGATTCTTGCGCTTTTTCATCGAAGATGCTATGTGGGCTATACAGCTACACCGTTTGCCAATATTTTTATAAATCCTGACAATGAAGATGATGAAATAGGAGAAGATCTGTTTCCGGAAGATTTTATTATTGCTCTTGAAGCACCTTCAAACTATATGGGTGCAAAGAAAATTTTTCTTGATGAAGATTCGGATATTCTGAGAGAAATCGAAGATAATGAAGTTTGTCTTCCTGTCAAGCACAGAGCAGACTTCAGAGTAGAATGTCTGCCTCAAAGCCTTTATACTGCCGTATATCTGTTCTTGCTTTCCGGAGCTGTAAAGCGATTAAGAAATGTCAAGAACCGCCATCATTCCATGCTTATCAATGTATCATTCAGAATTTCTGTTCAAGAACAGATTAAAACACTGCTGGATGAAGATTTGCGTAAGATTTTAAACAGTATCAAATTTAATCATAAAAAAGATCTGCATGCCATGTTAAAAAATGATACTGTTGTAGGAATATATCGTGTATGGGAAGGTGAATACAAAGACAAAGATTCTTACAGTTTTCAAGAGATACTTGAAGAAATTGTCAATTATGAACGATTGACAAAAGTACTTGTAATAAACAGTAAAAATGAGCCGTTGCGTTACAGTGACTATGATGATACAGGATTAAATGTAATAGCAATCGGAGGGTATTCTCTTTCCCGTGGATTTACACTTGAAGGACTGACAGTAAGCTACTTTTTACGGAATACCCAGATGTATGATACTCTTCTCCAAATGGGAAGATGGTTCGGTTATCGTGACGGATATGATGATCTGTGCCGGGTATTTATGCGACCGGAGGCAATTGAATGGTACGGATATATTGCAGAAGTTGTCGAAGAATTAAAAGAAGAACTGAAAATCATGGAGTATTACAAACGAAGTCCCCGTGATTACGGTTTGAAAATCAAAGATCATCCGGCATCTCTGATAGTAACAGCGAGAAACAAAATGTACAGTGCGAGAGATGCTTTGGTCGAAGTATGTTATTCCAACAAACTGATTGAGACAAGGGTACTGAGCAGTAAAAAGAATGTTATTAAAGACAATCTGGATACTGTAAAACAGTTCGTTTATGAACTTGGCAGGGATTATATTCCTAACTCAAACAACTATCTCTGGGAGAATATCAGTGCAAACACTGTTCTTGGTTTCCTGAAACAGTTTAAAAACCACCCTCTGAACCAAAGTACCGATACCGGAGCTTTGACTAATTATATAGAAAAAGGGAAAGAATACGAGTTGAATTCCTGGGATGTAGCATTGATCAATATTTCAAAAAATGAACCTTATACATTGTATGACGGCTTTACAACAGGAAAAATTGAAAGAAATGCTCCACTGGAAGATGATGCGATTGTTATCAGCGGAAAAAATCACAGAGTCGGTCAACCGAGTGATGAGCGTATAGGACTCAGCCAGGAAGATATTAATGCAGCAAAAGAGCTTGCTGTAAGCCTGAAAAAAATGAAGTTGGAAGAAGAAGGTCTACCTGAAGAAGAAATCAATGAAAAACTACAAAAAGTCAAGCCAATCGGTAATCATTACAGAGAATTCAGAAAAAAACCACTGTTAATCCTCTATATTGTCAAAGTCAAAAACGCAGAAGAGTTTGACAGTGTGGCAGCTTATGGAATCAGTTTTCCGAAAATCAGTGAAAATGATATCTGCGACAGCAGCAGAAAAGGTTTTTATAAAGTTAACCAAAGATGGTGGGAAGAGTATATAAAGCCTACATGGGATGAACTTGAAGAGGTCATAGAAGATGAAGAATAACCCATGGCAAAATATCAAACCGTCTGTCAGTGAAAATGCAATTAACGGAATTCTTGCTGACCAAAGTCATCTGCTTGAATTTTATTGGGCAAAAGATATATCAGGTAATCTTCTTTTTGTTCTATCTGCTTCATCCAAAATTATCTTAACTGCTGATATTCCGAAACTGTATGGTATTGATATCAGTGTAGGAAAACATGACAGGAGCAATCAGCTTATTTTTACACTGGCCTCAAAAGAAGATAAGGAAATATTTTATACTTTGTGCATGGATCTTGTCAATTCTACAAAAGAGTTGCATGATGAGGATTATGCAATTAACACTGTTTTACTTCGTCTGGAGAAATGGCAGTATTTCCTTAAAAACAAACGTAAACCTATAGATAAAAGACAGTTAAGGGGATTGATAGGAGAACTTCTGTTTTTAAAAAACTATCTGCTTGTGAATTATACTGCCGAAGATGCTTTGACATTCTGGAGGGCTCCACTGCAGTCGGTACATGATTTTGAATTCAGCGGTTTTTCGGTTGAAGTGAAAACAAAGTCTTCTGTAAATACTGTTCACATATCTTCCTATGAGCAGCTTTTCAGTGAACTTGAACACCTCTTGCTGTATGTGGCTACACTGAATGAAAGTACTGCTTCAACATTAAAGGCATTTAATATTTATAATCTTATAGATGACATTAAATCTTTACTCGGAAATGTTCTTTACAAAGAAAGGTTTGAAAACCTTTTAATGCAGTACGGATTTCTTGAAAGGGAAGAGTACAAAGAATACTGGTTTCTTCTGATTGCCGATGAATTTTATGAAGTATCGGAAGGTTTCCCGAGAATTGCCAAACTTCCTGACGGAATAGAAGCTTTGACATACAGAGTCAATCTTGAAAAATGTAAAAATTACAGAGCTGAAGAAAAAATACTGCAAAAGGCCGGACTGAAAAAATGAATACAGTAGAAGAGTTTTATAATGATTTTATGCAACAGATATATGTTGCTGCGGATACAGGAGAAGATTTTAAAGTAAGTCAGTTCTTTGATAAAGCGATGGAATATCTGGTTGAAGATGGTACAGTAGGAGACTATACATATCTTCCGTATAAAAAGACAGGAATGAGGGTTGATGGCTATGAGCTAATTGAAGACAGAGAGATTCTCAATCTCTTTATCTGTGACTATACCGATACAGATGAACTTGCAAGTTTGACCAATACCGATATTGAAACAGCTGTAAAACGAATCACAAATTTCTTTGTTCAGTCTGTAGATCAAAGGCTGTATGAGAATCTTGAAGAAACACGACCCGGTTATGCAATTGCATATTTTCTTTATCACAACAAAGAGAGATTTTATTCTGTAAACATTATTCTTGTAAGTAATAAAAAACTGAGTAAAACAGTCAAAAAACTTCCCGCTGCCAAACTTGACAACTATAATGTCAGTTATGATATCTGGGATATAGGCAGATTTTACGAGATTGAAACATCCAAAAACAAGAAAGAGACACTGGTTATTGACCTGGAGACAGATTTTGATGCAACTATACCTTCTCTTTCGGCACATATGCAAACATCTCCCTATGCCTCATACCTTTCTGTAGTAAGCGGAGAGCTCCTTGCGCAACTGTATGAGAAATACGGTTCCAGGCTTTTGGAGTCAAATGTAAGAAGCTTTCTGCAGTTCAGGGCAAAAATCAACAAAGGTATAAGAAAAACAATCAATGAAGAACCGGAAATGTTCTTTGCCTATAACAACGGTATTACAGCAACTGCCGAAGAAATAGAACTCAATGCCCAAAATGAAATTGTAAAAATAAAAAATTTTCAGATTGTAAACGGTGGACAGACAACAGCCTCTCTTTTTAATACCAAAAAAGCAGACAAGGTTGATCTTGGCAATATTTTTGTTCAAATGAAACTGACAGTTATTAATGATGAAAAAGTAAATGAGATAGTCCCGAATATTGCAAAATATGCAAATACCCAAAACAAAGTAAGTGATGCAGATTTCTTTTCAAATGACATCTATCATATCCGTATGGAAGAAAAATCAAGAAGAATCTGGGCACCGGCAAAAGAGGGCGAGCTTAAAGGTACCAAGTGGTTTTATGAGCGTGCAAGAGGACAGTATCTTGAAGTTCAGTCAAAACTTACAGATGCGAAAAAAAGAGAGTTTAAAGCTGTTCATCCGAAGTCTCAGATGTTTTCCAAAACAGATTTGGCAAAATATCTTATGGTTTGGGAAAACAAACCTCAGATTGTAAGCCGTGGAGCACAGAAAAACTTTAAAGCATTCGGAGAGATTATTGTCCCGAGATGGAATAAAAATGACAAAGAGTTTAATGATCTTTACTATATGCATACAATAGCAAAAATAATTATTTTCAAAGCCTGTGACTATATGGTTTACCGTGAGCCATGGTATGGAGGATACAAAGCAAATATTGTAGCCTATACACTCTCCACACTTTCATATCTGCTTGAAAAAGAGAAAAAAAACATAGATTTTTCGGCGATATGGAAAAGACAGGAGATACCGGCTTATTTCTTAAGAGAACTGCAGAGAATCAGTAAGTATATCAATGATTATATTACAAATACTCCTGAAAACTTTACCAATGTTTCGGAATGGTGTAAAAAAGATATATGCTGGACAAAACTGAAAGAAATTCTTGACAATACTAATCAGTTGAAACTTTCCGAAGAGTTTTTAGAGTATATGATAACTTTGGAAGAAGTAAAGTATGAAGAAAAAGAAGCCAAAAAAGAGCAGGAAATAGACAATACTTTGGAACTACTGAAAAAGATGTTCAAACTTTCACCTGAAACCTGGCAGGAATTGATAGAATGGGGCAGTGAAAAGAAACTGCTGTCACCGACACAGGTCCAACTTTTAAGTCTGATTCCTTCAGGAAAATATCCTTCGGACAGACAGTCCAAAAAGATACTTGAAACGATTATGTATCTGGAAGATGAGGGTATGAAAAGTGTATGGAATTAGTCATGTGTATTGATTTTAAGAAACTGACTGATCGACAGGTAATAGCTTGTTATAGTCAAAGCATAAAAGAATTAAAAAAACGCAATATAGTAAGAACAAAAAATATCACAGGTGAACTTGGAGAATATATTGCTGTTGATTTTTACAGGCAAACACCAACTCTCCCAAATCTTCAATTTGCTCCACCAAGTACAGAAAATATTGATGCAATAAGTACAAAGGGTGAAAGGTACTCTATCAAAACTATTACAAATAATGGTGCAACAGGAGTGTTTTATGGGCTTCCAGCTTTAGGTTCAGATGAAAAACCTATACAGAAATTTGAGTATGTAATTATTGTAAAGTTAACAGATGATTTTGAGTTGGAAAGAATTTTAGAATTAAGTTGGGAAGAGTTTCTGATGAACAAAAAGTGGCATAGTCGTATGCAGGCTTGGAATTTATCTTATTCTAATAAGCTAATTAAACTAGGTAAAAACTTATTTATCAAGGAATGAAATGATATTAAATTATGATAAAGAATTATTAAATACTTCTTATTATGTTAACGCTATTAATTCTATTTTGTCGAATCCTTTGGAGTATGCAAGAGAATTTTATGATAATTATGACAATTTGGTTAATTCATCAAAAAATAATTTTGTTAAGCCAACAGTATTTTTATATGACTTTTTAGTACCAGAGGTGATTTCACAAATTTTGTTAGGGACTATATATAACTATGATATTTATGATTCTGATAAATTAGTAAATTTGTATCAGAAATATCATAAAATATTTCCAATTGAATTTTTATTAGATGATATAGATAAACTAGATTATTCTTTCCAAGAATACTTATCTGAAATAGATATATCATTGGAAGAATTGTCAGAGGATGATATAACAGGGTTTGCAGAACATATAAGATTCTCTGAAGGGTTTGAATCTTTTTATAATAAGTTGGTTGATGACACGTCACAACAATTAGCTCAAGACCCAAAAGTTCTTAGAAAAGTTATAAGTGCACTGGATTATAAGCATTTTTTTAAACCGAGAGCGAGATTGTTGTTACAGTTGGGTAATCAACTGATCAAAGATGAAGGGTTGGCTCTTTTTGAATTAGTAAAGAACTCATATGATGCAGATGCTACATATTCTAATGTACAATTGAATTATATTGATAAAAAAGGTCTTGGTCAAATTATTATTGAAGATAATGGATCGGGAATGAATTATGACTTGATTACAAACCATTGGTTGGAGCCAGGTACTGATGTTAAAGAACAACAGATTGAAAAATTTGAAAGAAGTAGTGTATATGGTAGACTTCCATTGGGTGAAAAAGGTATCGGACGGTTTGGTAGTCACAAATTAGGGCAAGTAATTCAGCTTGTAAGCAAAACAGATTTTGATGATGAAGTAGAAATAAATATAGATTGGAAATCTTTTGAAAGTGTTAAGTATTTAGATGAAGCACCAATAGATATTGTAACACATACCGAACCAACAATATTCAAAAAATCTCTTTTGAAAATTTCAAAAAAAGATATGGATAAAATTAAATCGCAATTAAATACTGATTATGAAAATAAAATATTAAATGATTTTTATAAAGAAGAGAATGATTTTTTTGTACTGACAAAAAATATAAAGAGTGATAATAAAGAATCCCGCAAGAATTACAGGGAAATAAAAAAGGTGTTAAATAGAGGAGACTTTATTACAAGTGGAACATATATTAAAGTAACAAATTTATGGGAGAATTGGACACGAGGGATGTTGAGGAATACATTTCGTGCAGTAAATGCAATAAATTCTCCATTTTCAGAAAAAGACAATGATTTTCTTGTAGAGATTAAAACAACCAAAGAATCATGGCTAAACAAACTATTAACAACAGAAGAGGCAATTAATAAATCATTGTTTATTGCCAAAGGATATATAGAAGGTGAAGAAATCCATCTTAAATATGAGTTTAAACCATATAGTAATATGGATAAATTAAAAGGCAGATATACAGAGGATACATTTTTTCTTGAAACAGTAGAAAGAGTATATGATGAAAATACAAATACATATAAAAAGAAAAAAGTAAGTTTTACATTGGATGATTATCAAATAGGAAAAGTAAACTTTGAGTTTTACATGTATGATTTATCACCAAAAGTATTGGACTATCTGGAGTTTGACAAATCAGGTTTCAAAAAGTTTTTGAAAGCAAATGGCGGGATACGGGTATATAGAGATAAAGTACGTGTTTATGATTATGGTGAACCCGGTAATGACTGGTTAAACCTTGACTACAAAAGGTTGACAAGTCCAACTCAAGCTATCAGTAATAACCAAATTCTTGGAGCTATATATTTGGATAGAGAACACAGTAGTGATTTGGTTGAAAAAACAAATCGTGAAGGTTTTGTATCAAATCTGGCATATGAAACTTTTGTAAAAGCGATTCTTGTAACAATAGAAAAGATTGCACAAGAACGTGTGATTGATAAAACTATGATTAAAAATACATATGGTGTGAATAATAAATCGGAACCTGTTATCAGCACAATCAAAGAATTGGATCAGTACATAGACAGTAATATTTCGGATACACATCCTGCCAAGAAAAAGATTAGAGAGAAATTGATTGAAATTGAAAGGGAATATTTAAGTATAACAGAAAATTTACTTACAGCTGCCGGTTCCGGGCTTTCATTGAATATAGCGGTTCATGAAATAGAAAAAATTATTATGGAGTTGAAAACAAAAGTAGACGAAGACAATTTGGATAAAGATATTAGTCATTTAGTCAATAATCTACATACAACACTAAAACATTATGCAGAGTTGTCAAAATTTCATAAAAATGAAGAAATAAGTCTCCAGCAAACTATAGAATCAGCTATTGATTTAAATACCTATAGACTGTATAGCCATAATATAGAACTTATTAATAACAGTAAAAATATTAACGAAGATATAAAAGTAAAATTTACTAAAAAACTTTTACTTGCGAGTATTGCAAATATTTTGGATAATGCTATCTTCTGGCTTGATGAAAAAGAATCTTACTTGTCGCATGATGACCATAGCGGCTTTAAGAAAAAAATATTTATTGATATTCTATTGGAAAAAGGTATTCCTTCTATCATTATTGCAGATAATGGTTATGGTTTTAAAATTGGTACGGATATGGCAAAAAAACCTTATATTACAAAGAAAGATGGAAGTATGGGATTGGGATTGTATATTATAGATGAAACTATGAAAATGCATAAAGGTCAGTTGTTGTTTCCAGAAAAGGGGGACATTGATCTTCCTAAAGAGTTTGAAGAAGGTGCAGTTGTTCAATTGAAATTTGAGAAAAGGATTTAACTGATGGAATATCCAAAAAATGGAAGTATTGTTATTATTGATGATAAGTATGAAGAAGTTGAGGGATTGATTAGGGTTTTTTCATCAAAAGGTATACCTGTTACATATTTTAATGGTGAACCGGATAAGCTTATCACACTCAATGGAACAAGAATTGTGTTCTTGGATTTGGATTTAAAATTAGGAGCTAGAGATAGTGAAGAAAAAGATATTATTTCTACTGTATTCGCCAATCTCAAAAAAATTGTCCCGCAGAATAACGGGGGTTATATTTTGGTTCTTTGGTCAACACGGGATTCTGAATTTGGAGAAAATGTAGAAACTGAAATTAAAAAAATGCAAGCCAGAGAAGCTCCTATTATATATGAATATCCATTGGAAATAGTAAGAATTTCCAAGCATGATGTATCAATAAGAGAGGAAGGAAAGCTTAACTTTGACCTTAATAAAATAGAAGAACAAATTAATGAGTTAGTACCAGAAAACAGTATTTTAAATCTTGTAACATATTGGGAAAACAAAGTAAGTGAAGCAAGCAAAAATGTAATCAGTCATTTTGATGGAATAACACATACTGAGAATAAACAAAAATTGCTTTTGGCACTATTTGCGGATTCTTCGACCCCGGAAGGCAGTTTAAATCAAGATACGATTATTGCGCCTGCTATTTCGCCTATGTCGGTACTGCTTTCTGATCAATTGTCGTCTAAAATAAGTTCACATAATCTATCTGTTATAGGAAGAGAATTAACGAATATATTGAAAAGAAATGAAAAAATAGATCTTGAATCTGTTGCAAAAATTAATACATTTTATCATATAGATAAAGATATATCTTGCAGTAATGCTCCCGGTTCTGTTTTCTTATATCAGGAATATATGGATAAATATTCATGCAGTTCTCAGGACTGTTCAACAAAATGGGCTGAAAATCTATTTGAAAAAATATTAAAAGATTTTGAACCCTCCTCAATGGATACAAGTATTCGTCAGTTATATAATGCAGAGGTAGAAAAAAATAAAAAATTAAAAATGCCCTATATCGAACAAAAAAGTTATGATGAACATGTAGAAATTGCATATAAAAAAGGTTTTTCCTTGGAAGATGAAATGAAAAAAATTTGTATAGGTTTTTCACTTGAATTTGATGAAAATAAAAAAAAAGAATGCGTAGAACAATACAGTCAACTAACAAATGAATTATTTATACAAAACTTAATAGTATTTGTTTTTGGCAAAGAAATGGATGAAAGTGTAAAGCAAGAGTTAAATGTAAAAGGTGATTTTGATGCTTTGTCAGAGCTAGAGAAGTTAAACTTATTGGAAGAATATTATGTATCAAAACAAAAAGAATTAATAGAAAAAAAACATAATGAAAATACAATTCCTATATTCTTAGAATTTTCTCCTGACTGTGATTATGTACAAAAGAATCGTAAAAAGCTAAGACTTGTTTTTGGGGTTATGTATCCATATAGTTGCTATGTTAAAGATGAAAAAAATTTCAAAGGAGAAAATTATATTTACACACCAATTGTAGAATACAATAAATTACCCTATAAAATTGTATTGGATTTGCATACAGTAACAGGCATAAATGAAAATGCATTAAGTAATATGCAACCAATATTTAGATTAAGAAAAGAATTATTAGTCGATATTCAACAAAAAATAGCATCTCATATTGCGAGACCAGGATTTTTTAATATGAATGACTATTTGGAAAAATAAAATATTGGAATGTAATGACCCGCTCAGAAAATATGAAGCGAATAAAATCCAAAGATACTTCAATTGAGATAATACTCAGAAAAGCCCTTTGGAAAAAAGGTTTTAGATACAGAAAAAACTGTAAGGATGTAATTGGAAAGCCTGATTTGTGCTTTAAAGGCAAAAAACTTGCTGTTTTCTGTGACAGTGAGTTTTGGCATGGGAAGTATCTTATGGAAGGTAAATATATTCCGAAGACAAACAGAAAATTTTGGATAGAAAAACTGGAGAAAAATATTGAACGAGACAAAACTGTCAATATGAAACTGAAAGAAAACGGCTGGACTGTTCTTAGATTCTGGGAATCAGATATTCGAAAAAACACTGACAAATGTGTTGAGATATTTGAGAAGACTTACAATCAGTTATAGTTTTACAAAATTTCTTTTATTTTCTTTGCAATCTGTTCAGCCATTTTTGGAGGAACAGCATTTCCTATTTGTCTGAACTGTGAGCTTCTTGGTCCTTCAAAATAAAAATCATCAGGAAATGACTGCAGTCTGGCAGCTTCACGTACAGAGAGTGAACGGAGTTGCTTAATGTCAGGATGAATGTAATAGTGCCCGTCCATAGCCATATGAGCCAAAATAGTGTGAGATGCAGGTTGATCAGCTTTTATAACATTGAAGCGGTTTGTAAACGATGTTTTGTTTTTATGAGTGCACAGTTCAGGTCTTCTTTGAGCCAGCTCTTTGTAACAAAGTCTTTTTTTATCTTTATTCCAGGCGGTAATGGCTTCTTTGTAGATTTCCAGATCCCGTTCATTATGCATTCTGGTTTCATGTTGGGTTAAAATATCAAAATTTTTATCTCTGATATTTGCTTCTATCAGATATGAACCGGGTTTGCTTTTGTATAAACCTTTTCCTTCTATCATATTGTCAGGCTTTGTTTCTGGAAGATCTTCCAGAACATCTTTTACAAGATATTTGTTTTCAATTTTTTCAAATTCCGGATATTTGTAATATTTTTGTCTTTTGTTCTTTTTCCAGCCGATGATAATTATACGTTTTCTGTCTTGTAATACACCATAATCTGAGGCAATCAACTCTTGAAGTTCCATATGATATCCTACTTTGTCAATAGCATCTTTTATATCCTGAAAGTGCTGACCGTTTGCAGCACTCAAAATACCGGGAACATTTTCAAAAACAAACATTTTCGGTTGGAACTCTTCCAAAAATCTGACATAGTACCTATAGAGATAGTTTCTGGGATCACATGCCACAGATTCTTTCATTCGTGCTCTGCCGACAATTGAGTATGCCTGACAAGGGGGTCCTCCGATAATCAAATCCACTTTTTTGGCATTTTTATTTTTCAGATTGGCTTTTACTGTTTCTGTAATACTGTCGAATGTATTGTCACCGATTTCAGTATGTATTACATCTTTGGAAACCGATACTCCGGAAATTTCCCAAAGTTCATCACGAGATATTCCTTTTAAAAGGTATTGGTAATAGCTCTCAAGTTTATTGTTTTGTTTCAGATTCCAGTAAGCAGTACGAGTTCGTAAGGTGTCACAGGCATGTTTGTCTGCTTCTACATGCCCGACAAATGTTGCTCCTACTCTGAAAAACCCTTCCGAAAGGCCACCTGCACCTGAAAATAAATCTAATACAACCACATGGACACCTGATTTTTTTGTAATTATATTCTTTCACTGCTTAGATATACCTGTAATGATATTTCGTCAACACAATACCAACAGTTCATGTTTTATTTTAGTATATTAAACAGTCTATAATTTCAAAGATTTTGTCACTTTGTGTCTTTTATTCGGAATTAAATGAGCATAGCGCATCGTCATTTCAATCCGTCTGTGCCCTAACTGATCTTTAATTTGGAAAAGATCCAACCCTGCTTCCGCAAGCCAACTTGCATGTGTGTGTCTCAGAGAATGTGTTGTGATTTTATGTCTGGTTTCTCTTTCTTTGTTTCCTGGAATAACGATTTCAACTGCCTCCATAAAATATTTTGGCATTCGTAAAACTATGCCACCGGCACTGTTTGAAATTACATTGTCATTTATTTTATTTTTATATAAATCCTGCAATGTTTCTAAAAGAATTTCATTAATGGCAATATGGCGTTCATTACCCCTTTTTGTTTTTTTAAAAAATATAGTTCCATTGTTAAAATTAACATCTGACCATTTTAGTGGTATCCCTTTTTTTTGCTTGTTCTTTTGAGATGCAGCACCGGTAATTTCACTGAACCTGGCACCAGTAAACAGCAAGAGAACTGTTAAATGATAGGTGGGTATATGTGTTAATTTTAGTATCTCAAGTATCTTTTTTGCTTGTTCCTTTGTTAAATACCCTTGACGATTATTATCAATCTCAGGCATTTTTACTTTACACAAAGGATTGGTAAAATTTTTGATTAATTCATGCTTGATTGCATAATTTACAATAGTACGGACTAAGACTAGTTGATGCTTTACAGTCTGTGCTTCAAGCCCTTGTTCAAACAGCTTTTGCTTAAAGTTCTCAAAATCTAAAGGCTTTAACTGTTTTACACTTTTGTTTCCAAATACAGGTCGAATATGCTTGTTGTAGTTTTGCAGATCTTCAACCCAGGATTTTTTATTGCCCTTTGCATAGATCAAAAACTCCTCCCAGAGTGTATCTAGCTTTATTTTGGCAACTCGCCCATTTTTGATAGTTGGTGCCTGGTCATGTTGCAATTTATATTTAATATCGATGAGTTTTGCATATGCATCTCTTGTTGTAAAATCAGAAGTGGCAGTTTTTTTACCAACTTGCACCTTAACAGGTTTTCCATTTTCATCACGATAATTGACGTAGTAGGATATATCGCCATTTTTTAACTCATTTATCCAAACACCTTCATATTTTCCACCTACAGGTTTTAATGCCACTGCAAATCTCCTTGAACTTTACATATTTTTTCATTTGATGTATAATTGTATTTAGAAAACGAAAGAGGTGGAAACATGGGCATCCACGAGCCTTGCACTCTAGTATGGGGCGTTACCAGTGCAGGATAGATGAGGGGCGTTGTCCTCCCTCCTTTCGTTTTATACAAACCTTTCAAACTGTTCCCTTTTTTCATCACTTAAAAAATCAATTTCATAATTGCATTGTTTTAGTATTTTCCGCTTATCAGTTTTAAAAAATGTACCAAGATAGACATAAAAGTTGGCAGTAGCTATAGAGTATAAAAAAACTTCATCTTCAACAATGGCAACAAAGTTTATGATTTGAGAATCATACTGGTATTTACAGATTCCTATTGTGTTGTCAATAATTTTTTGAAAGTTCCCATGATATAAAAAATGACTCTCACGACTATGCTTAATCTTGATTTTGTTCAGTTTCGCTTTTGTGATATAAAGCTCTTTTGACTGAAAAGTGTTTCTCAGTTTATGCAAAATCAAGGATGAAAGCATCGCTATAAATATTCTGTTTTTACTACCCACATCTTTACCTTGAAAAATTTGTATAGTGTATCGAATGTTTTTTTAAAAAACTATTTTTTTACTACAGTTTTTACTACAAGTTTTAAAAATGTATGCAAAACTTTGCAAATTATCAAAAAAACAATATCCTTTACGAATACCTATATTACGATACTTTGAAAGAAAATGAAAAGATTTAATAAAATATGAAAAGACTATAAAAACAGACTTAGGATCTGGTGCCGCAAGGTGTGGAGGTTCAAGTCCTCTCGTCCGCACCACTTCATAAAATATTTATCCTCAAAACTATATAATCAACAAACAATTTTTTAACAAGGTATAAACCTATGTCTTTTACACCCAAAACTCCCTATCTTACAACTGATGGTATTGTCGAGATCTATGACAGAGATGAGAACTTTTTAGGTATTGTACTTATTGAGCGGAAGTATCCACCTTTGGGATTTGCTCTGCCTGGTGGCTTTGTCGATGTTGGAGAGCGGGTTGAAGATGCTCTTGTGCGTGAGATGCAAGAAGAGATAAGCCTTGATGTAGTAATAACAGAGCTTCTTGGCATCTACTCAGACCCTTCTCGAGATCCTCGTTTTCATACTGCAAGTGCTGTCTACATTGCAAAAGCGTATGATCTACCAAAAGCCGCTGATGATGCAAAAGAGGTACACCTTCTGCATCCCAAAGAGATAGATCTCTCAAAACTTGTCTTTGACCATGCAAAGATACTACAGGACTACTTCAAAAAACGAGGCTTTTAGTTTTCTAAAAAAGCCTCTACATCACCCACTATCTCATCTACGGCCTCACTCGCTTTTTGATAAAGCACTTTTGAGTAGAGTCTGTCATCTATTGCAGGGCTTGGCTCTAGGTTGTTGAGTATGGAGTATTTTATTTGTGAGTTTAGAAACATATCGGTATTGATGACATTGCCACTTGTTCCAACGACAACAAGCATCTCACAATCTTGCAGCTCTTTGTACATATCGGTATACTTTGGTGCGGCCTCTCCAAAAAAGACAACATTTGGTCGCAGAGGGTGTGAACATCTCGGACAGCCATCAGCATAGGCTTCCCGCAGCTTTGCATAGCCTATATCATCTAAAAAGCCGCACGCTTCACAACGCACCTCACGCAAAAACCCATGCAGATGTAAAATATCTTCACAACCTGCTTTCTCAAAGAGATCATCAACATTTTGTGTAATAAGTGCCACCTCTTTAGGGTGTCGCTTTTTAAGAGCTACAAACGCTTTGTGTGCTTTGTTTGGCTCTTTGTCTGCTATGTCTTCTCTGCGCTTGTCATAGAACTCTATGGTAGCATCATAGTTCCAATCCAGACACCCAGCAGAGCATATCTCCTCTATCTTGTAGTTCTCCCACAAGCCACCACTGTCACGAAATGTCGATATACCACTCTCGGCACTAATTCCTGCACCTGAGAAAACAACAACTTTTGCCATTTTAGACCTCCTTGTAAAGAACTTTGAGTGAGTGCACCTCCCCAGGGGCAAGGTAGCGTGCATCATCAAAGGCATTTGCACTCTCTATGCAGACAAACTCCCTGTAAGCCTCAGGCTGCATTGTACTCATCTTTGCACACTTCTCTATCCACGGGTTCCAAACAATGCAAGAGTCAGAGCCATCTGCATCTATTGAGAGCTTTTTAGGACCATCTTCAAGTTGGATAGTTCCCTTTGCCGTACCAAGATAGACTCTGTCTATCTCTCTATCTATTACTATCGGTTCAGACTCTTTTTTTATTGTGTTATCAAGCGTATCGATAAAGCTAACACCCTCTAGACCACTGATCTTTACCTTACTAATATCATCTACACAAAAGTAGGTATGAAGAGCCTGCGTGAGCATCATCTGCTTTTGTGAACAGTTTTTTGTATGCATTGCGATGCTCAGCTGCTTGCCTATCTCAAAAACAACCTCCAGCTCAAAAGCAAAAGGCCAGAGCTCAAGACTCTCTTGCGTCTCTTTAAGCCTAAATCGCACTTGCGTGAGCGTAGGAGAGATCTCTACGACATCAAGGAGTGAAAACTTAGCTGTACGAGCAAAACCATGCTGTGGCAGTGAAACATCACAATTACCAAAGCGGGGCCAACAGAGTGGAATACCGCCGCGAATAGCTCTACCCTCTTGAAAATCACTCTCTTCACTCAGCCAGATATAACTTTCTTTCCCTTTTGCTTGATACTCAAAGAGGTGAGCACCTTGAAGTGCTATCTTGGCACTTGCTGCTTCATTTGTTACACTAATGTATTCAAACCCGTTTTCCATATGCTTGCAACTATACATCACCACTCCAGCTTCGCATCTTGTGCCCTTTCATGGCATAAAAGAGTATGACAGTATAGCAGAGTATGCCGACACTGTATGCCTCTTGCATACTTCCCAGACTCTCAGCAACTTTACCAAAGAGTAGCGGCAGCAGTGCCCCACCGGCAATGGCAATGATAAGCAGCGCACTCCCTTTAGCGGTATGCTTGCCCAAATCTTCAAGTGCCAAAGGCCAGATAGTCGGCCAGACCAATGCATTTGCCAGACCTAAGAGTGCTACAAAGGTGATGGTATCTGGCAGCGTTTGTACACCACTCCAACCCCATAACACTTCTGAGATAGCGTAAGAGTCAGCCGAAGAGAAGATAACACCTAAAAGCAGCACTATCCCACCAAGGGCAGAGAGAAGCAGTGCCTTAGCCTGAGAGAGACACTTCGGTATGCAAAAGACACCAACAAGATAGCCCACAACCATAAAGGCCATAGTATAAGATGTCAAAGCCGTAGCATCACTCACGCCTATGCTTTGGGCATAGAGCCCTATCGTATCACCTGCAATGACCTCGATCCCTACATAAAAAAAGAGTGCAATCGCACCAAGAACTACACGAGGAAAGGTAAAGATAGAAGCATCATCATAGATATCTTCCTCATTTTGTTCTATCTCAGGCAGAGATGAGAACCAAACAAACAGTGCCAGTGCAGTTAGTAAAACAGCCATAACAATGTACGGGATGATGAGCTGATTTGCAAGGGCAGCTTTATCTACATTTACCATCTCAGCACCAAGAGGAATGTCGGAAAATATCAAGGCAGTAAAGACAATTGGAGCCAAAACCCCTGCACTTTTGTTAATGAGTCCCATGATGCTAATGCGCATAGCAGCAGACTCAATAGGACCTACTAACACAATGTAAGGGTTTGATGCTGTTTGTAAAATCGTTAGTCCAGTTCCTAAGGTAAAGAGTGCTGCTAAGAAGATGACAAACATTGCTGTCTTTGCTGCAGGAATGAACAGCAGCGCACCAACTGCCATCACAACAAGCCCTAAAGCCATCCCCTTTTTGTAGCCTGTTCTCTCTAGAACAAAAGCCATCGGCAGTGCCATAACTGTGTAAGCGATGTAAAATGCAAAGGTTACAAAGAGCGCTTCAAACTCACTCAGATCACATATGACTTTTAAAAATGGAATAAGTGAGCCATTAAGCCATGTCACAAAACCAAAGATAAAAAAGAGTGTTCCGATGATAAGCATCGATATAAGCGTTGATCTTTTAGCCATCTTTTAGACCTTCCAAGTAATGAGCTACTGCATCTTCATCGTTTGTATGTGGTAGGACAATGTCAGCTTTTTCTTTTACACCCTCCTGGGCATTTGCCACAGCGACTGCCTTGTTTGCCAACGCAAACATACCGATATCGTTGTAGTTATCTCCAAAAACAGTCAGTTTTTCCAAGTCAAATCCTACTGCTTCGCTCACGCTGCGGATTCCATGCGCTTTGTCTGCATCTTTGTGTAGTATTGTCAAAAAGTGACACCCCATGTAGGCCTCAGGAGCTAAGATATACTTCAAACTATCACCAAAGAGTGCTCTTATCTCACGCTCAAGCTCTAGCAGTATCGCCTCATCTGCCATATAGACAATCTTGAAGTTCTGCTCAAGTGCTCGCAGCTCTTTGTGCTGTGAAGTGTGGTCATCATTTGCGTAGCGCTTTATAATCTCCTGCTGATAGGCATTGAGTGTTGTAGAGTAACGCATCGCTTCGCTGAGCTCATTTCCAAGCAAAGAGAGCACAAAAGGGTAGATGCCAAGCTTCGCTCCTGCTTCTATGATGGTATCGGCTGCCTCTTTTGATATGAACTTTGTATCTATTATCTTTTTATCAACGGTAGCGATGAGTGCGCCATCAAGCAAAATCATTGGAGCACTTACTGTAATGCCCTCTAAAAACTGTGCTGTTTTTTTGTATGTTCTAGCGGTTGCTATGCCTAAGATGGAGTTCTCGCTCTTTTGATTCCAGATTTTTTTAGTATAATCACTGATAGATAAATCAGAACGCAAAAATGTATGGTCTAAGTCTGTTATGTAAATATTTTTCATAACATGAGTATAGCAAAAAGAGGGTTATTTTGAAAAAAGCAGTCGTAACGGGAGCCAGCAGTGGTATAGGCAAAGCCATCACACACAGACTTTTAGCGCTTGGATATCATGTCATAGGCATCAGCCGAACTATAGAGGCTTCACATATAGAGCATAACAACTTTGAAGCACTCCAAGCGGACTTGAGCCTGCCAAAAGAGACAAAAGCGCTTTGTGAAAAGCTCCAAAAAGAGGATATCTTCATTTTAGTCAATGCTGCCGGATTTGGACGCTTTGCACCCCATGAGGAGCTCAGCTTCACAACCATAGAAGCAATGACTCATCTCAATCTCACTACACCTATGCTGCTAACAAATGCCACTCTACGCACGCTGAAGAAAAACGGCGGCTACCTCATCAACATAAACTCCATCGAAGCCCTGCGTGCAAGTAAGTTTGCAGCACTCTACTCTGCAACAAAAGCAGGCTTAAAAGCCTTTGGCGATGCACTCTTTGAGGAGACACGAAAGAGTGAGCTAAGCATCACAAATATCAACCCGGACATGACAGAGTCTGGCTTTTATGATGAGCTGCGTTTTGATGTAAGTACAAAAGAGAATGAAAAACTGCTTGCCGAAGATATAGCCGATGCAGTAGCACACATACTCACAATGCGAAAAGGTGCGGTTGTGAGTGAGTATACGCTAAGAAGTCTGAATTTTGGGATTGTAAAAAAAGCTAAGAGGTAATGTCAAACTTTGCAGGGACATCCGCTACACCCGATTTTAAAAATTCTATATTTTTTTTAACTTGTTGCATTGAAGCTTGTGTCTCATCTTTGAGAGATTGCACTAATCGTGTTGCTTCTCCGAGTAAGACAATAGCACTCTCAA
>Ga0256843_1000648_pt1 | contig 29159 bp, 27 predicted proteins | sample AlvinellametaG_FD_191572 | JGI IMG/M metagenome (GOLD analysis project Ga0256843, IMG submission 191572) | Pompeii worm associated microbial communities from hydrothermal vent at the East Pacific Rise, Pacific Ocean - Alvinella | ecosystem: Host-associated > Annelida > Integument > Unclassified ... | reverse complement strand
TCATGCACAGCAATCAATAGAAAAATCTTTTAAAGCTCTTTTAGAGGAATTAGAATTAGAAATACCAAAAATTCATAAATTAAAAAAATTATATAAACAATATTTTGTAGAAGATTTTTCTTGTGATAAAGTTGAGATAAGTAAAGAAGAATTACTAGCTTGAAGAAGAGATACTCAAATCAAACATAGCACTCAATTAACAAAAGCATACCTTTTCGGATTCTCAAGATGGAAGCATGGTTTTATTCGTCCCTTTTTTCATGAATATCATTCAAAAGATATGCACTTTATCAACCCTCTCTTCTCGACACATCTCAAACTTGCACTTAAAAAAGGTCTAAACGCAGAAGCACATATCTACTTTTGGGGACGTAAAAGTTTTCCTGAGATAGAGAAGTTTGCTGCACAAAATAACATAAAGATATTCCGTGTAGAAGATGGTTTTATCCGCTCGGTCGGACTTGGTTCTGATCTGACGCAGCCATATTCCCAGGTCATAGACAGACGTGGTATCTATTTTGATCCTACACAAGAGAGTGATTTGGAACACTACTTGAATTTTTATGATTTTCATTGTGATGAAAAACTTCTCCAACGTGCCAAAATGCTGCAAGAACAGATAGTTAAAAATAAAATTTCAAAATATAATGCAGATGTAACAAGAGAGCTTCAGTTTCCAAAAGAGAAAACTACTGCCGTAGTAATAGGGCAGGTCGAAGATGATGCCTCCATCCGTTTTGGGGCTAAGGGCATGAGCAATTTACAGCTTTTAAAAGAGGTACGTAAGAACCATCCAGATGACTATTTGATATTTAAGCCGCATCCTGATGTATTAAGTGGAAATCGTGTGGGAAATGTAGCTCAACAGAGAGCATTGCAATATTGTGATGAAGTTATTACTGAAGTATCTATCTCTGATGTGCTAAACGCAGTGGATGAACTACACACTATGACCTCTTTGACTGGTTTTGAGGCTCTTTTATATGGGAAAAAAGTTTACACTTACGGTATGCCTTTTTATGCAGGCTGGGGGCTTACAGTTGATACACAAAAGTGTGAAAGACGTAAACAAGAGCTGAAATTAGAGGAGCTTATCGCTGCGACGTATCTTCTCTATCCTAGATATATCAGTCCTAAAACAAAAGAGTTATGTGAAGCAGAAGTGGTCATACAGGAATTAAAAGAGCAAAAAGATGCACTGGAAGCATCATATATACTCAGAAGTAAATCAAAAATTTACAGTTATTTTAGTAGAATAGTGCAAAAATTACTCTCTTTGGTGGGCTAAAATTGCAAATACTGGATATTGTTGGTGATGTAAAGGGTAAAAACATTCTTCTGTTGCAGGGACCTATGGGAAAATTTTTTAATACCTTAGATCATAAATTTATGGATCTTGGTGCAAAAACCTTTCGAATAGGTCTAAACGCAGGGGATGAGTTTTTTGCAGATGCTAAACATTTCACTCCATTTAAAGGGCGTATTGAGGAGTGGAAAAGTTTTATCACGCAGTTTTATGAAACACACGCTATTGATATGATATTTGTATTTGGAGATTGCAGGTTTTATCAAAGAACAGCAATTAAAGTAGCAAGAAAACATAAAATAAAGGTTTTTGTTTTTGAAGAGGGGTATGTTAGACCTGACTTTATCACACTGGAAGAAAATGGCGTAAATGACAACTCCTCCCTGCCAAGAGAGAGACACTTCTATGATAAATTGGATTATCATGACAAGATGGAGTGTAATAGTAAAAATATACAGCATATAGGCAATACCTATAAAGAGATGGCAAGACAAGCTACACTGTACTATCTTATGGGCAATCTATTTTCTTACAAATATCCCCACTATCATCATCATCGTACTTTTTCTGCTCCTTTAGAAGCTTTTTATGGTGTACGTAATTTTTTGCGTAAACATAAATATAGAATTTTAGAGAGAGATGGCGAAACACTTTATCAAACGCAGTTATGCAAGCTTTACTATTTTGTGGCACTCCAAACTTATGAAGATTTTCAGATACTGCACCATTCTGACTATAATGCAATTGAGGAGTTTATAGAAGAAGTTATTGTCTCTTTTGCAAATAAGGCACCAAGAAAAACGCATCTAGTCATCAAACATCACCCTATGGATAGAGGAAAGAAAGACTATGCAAATTTTATAAAAGCAAAAGCTCGTAACATGGGTGTAGCCGATAGAGTCAAAATAGTTTATGATCTGCATCTTCCAACACTGCTGAAAAATGCGCTTGGAACTATCACTATCAACTCTACAGTAGGCATATCATCACTCTATCATAAAACACCGACACTCTGTATGGGAAGAAGTTTTTATGATATTGAAGGACTCACATCAAAAGGAGTAGCACTTGATGATTTTTGGGAAAAGCATCAAAAGGTCGATAGTGAACTTTTCAATAAATTTCGATGTCACCTTATCCAAAAAACACAGGTAAACGGCAGCTTTTACAGATTTTGTAGCTCTTCAAGTAGTTTAGGAAACCCTCTTAAAAGTTGATCTATCTTTGCAATGTCAAAGACATCAATGGCTTCATTTAAAGCATCGCAATACTTTTTAATCGCTGCTACATCATACTCCATAGCGATCTCTTCTAAACGCTTATTTACAGTTTTAATATCTGAAATGCTTTTGCTCTGTAGTGCTTTACTATGTAAAGGGAGGACTTTTTCTTGTAAAAGTGTTAAAACGGTACCTAAATTTAATTTTGCTTTTTCACTGAGTGATATCTCTTCTTTTGGTGCTTTGTTTTTTTGTTTTTTTACTGTATATTTTAAAAATTTCCCGAGTGTCAAGAGCAGCTCATTTCTAAGAACAGGTTTTCTGAGATAAGCATCAAAATGTTCACTTTTGAGTCTCTCATGTTCTCCTTGCATAACAGAAGCGGTGAGTGCTACGATTGGAACATTACTAAGTTTTTTAATATGTGCTGCTGCTTCATATCCATCCATATTCGGCATACGAATATCCATCAATATCAGATCAGGTTTTTCACTTTTAAACTTTGATATCGCCTCTAGACCATCTACTGCACTTACTATCTCTATGTTTGTGTTTTCGAAATTTTTTATGATAAGTTCTCGGTTATCTTCTATATCATCTACTATTAAGATCTTTGCCTTTTCAAATACCATTTGAGCTGCGTTTGTATCATTCTCGCTTGTATTGTCATGGCTCTCTATTGTAGAGATGTCCACATTATAGAGATGTACAGTAAAGGTAGCGCCATTGTGTGAACTTACAGAGATATCCCCACCCATCATTTTACATAAACGTTTGGATATGGAAAGACCAAGCCCTGTTCCTCCAAATTTACGATTATCTTGTCCATCCTGCTGTTCAAACTCTTGAAATATCTTTTGTAGCTGATCCTCTTTTATCCCGATACCACTATCTTCAACAGTGATCTCTAAATCAAGTTTTGAGAGATGTTCTTTTACATTAAAAGCTTTGATGGTGAGTTTAATATATCCATTTTGGGTAAATTTTACGGCATTGCCAATAAGATTAAAAAGGATTTGACGTAAGCGAACTTCATCGAGCAGGAGACTTTGTGGAATGTTCTTATCGATGTTGACAATGAAGTCTAAACCTTTGTTCTTCACACTCATCATAAAGATTGAGCTTATTTCATCTGTAAGGTTAAAAAGATTGGTTGGTTTTGTTTGGATCTTCAGTTTTCCAGCTTCGATTTTAGAAAGGTCTAAAATATCATTTATCAGTGTCAAAAGCGTATTACTCGCATTTTGTATGGTCTTGACATAGGCTTTTAGTCTTGGTTCGCGTAGTTGCTCATTGAGAAGTTCTGTAAAGCCGATGATGGCATTCATAGGTGTTCGTATCTCATGAGACATGTTTGCTAAAAATTCTGATTTTGATTTGTTGGCTGCATCTGCCATCTCTTTTGCTTTGAGCAGATTCTCCTGCAACTCTTTTTGTTCAGATATATCTCTGATGACAACATAGATGGCTTGTGAGCCTCTGTAGTGGATTTTTGTGAGTCCGACATCTGCCCAAAAGTCTTTACCTTGAGTGGTTCTGTGTACCCATTCAAATCTCACTGTTCCTTTTTTGAGACACTCTTTTATATATTGGGCTGCTTTGAGCTTTGAGCTACTGCCATCTGGTTGGAACTGGGGAGACCATTCATCAGGACTGGAAGAGATGAGCTCTTGCATCTTTGCGAGTCCGAACATTTTTAAAGCTGCATTATTCGCCATAATGAACTTACCATCTTTTATGATTAGATTTGCATCCGATACCTTTTCAAAAAGCGTTTGAAAATTCTCTTTTTCAAGTAGCAGTGCCTGTTCTATTCTTTTTCTCTCTTTTATTTCATGAGAGAGTTTTCTGTTCCAGTAGAGCGTTCCTGCAATCATAAGCAAGAAAACAAACGTGACTTCCAAGACAAATGTATAGTCTTGTATTTGGTTTACCTTTACTTTAAGCCATTTATTGTTTATCTCTAGATGTTCCTCTTCTGTTATAGAGGCAAGTGCTTTATTTATTATATGAAGAAGAGTCTCGTTCCCTTTATGCAAAAGCATTTTATGATTAAAAGCATAATTGATCCGTCCTGCGATATATAGAGAGTTTGGATAGTATGTCCCTACATAGTACATTGCAACGGCCATATGCCCTAAAAAAGCATCAGCTTTGCCCTCTTTTACAAGGTTAAGTGCTTCAAAGATATCTTTTGTAGGAACTATCTTTATCTTTGGATGTTGTGCTTTTAGGTAGTTGTAACTTGTCCAGTACTTTGGAACAGCAACTCTTTTTCCGTTCATCTCCTTGATATTATTAATAAAAGAGTGAGAGTTCTTTGTAACAAGTACAAAAGGAAAAGTCGCAAAGGTTTTAGAAGTAATGCCAAGCTGCATCTCTTTTGGACTACTCCCGATACCTGGAATCATATCGATTTTATTTTCTTTAAATTGTTCTAAGACATTAGGCCATGATTTTGCTTTTTTAAACTCAAATATCAGTCCTGTTCTCTGAGAGATAATATTGAGATAATCACGAATCACACCACTCATTTGGTTGTTTTCAATGATGGCTATTGGTTTCCAGTTAACTTCACTATATCGTACTTTTGGATGTTTTTTAACCCATGATATTTCATTTTTATTTAAAATAGCGTTTATGTTATTCTTTGTCTTGCTGAGGTGTACCCATCTGTTATATATCTCTCTTCGTTCATCTTTTGATATTGCATCGAGAGATTTGTTTATGATAGAAACTAAAATATCATTTCCTTTATAGGTTGACATATAGAGCTTCATAAGACCGTGCGCTCTGTATGATTTAAAAGGTATGATGTTGCGGATGCCATCTTGTTCGAGTTTGTAAGAGAGTGCGATCTGTGTGTCAAATAAAATATCCGCACGGTGTTCAAGTACTGCATCTACAGATTCTGAAAAGGTATTTACCGTAACAATTTTAATCTTTGGGAACTCTTTTCTGATGGCATCAGCATGCGCATAACCTTTTGGAATAGCGACCCTTTTGCCATCAAGATCTTTCATAGTAGAAACATTTAAGTCATCTCGAATATAAAAATAGTCCAGTATCTCCATATATGGTTTGGTAAAAGACATATATTTGTTGCGTTTATCACTGTAGTAGACTGCATCAAGCAGATCGATCTTTTTCTCTTTTATCTTTTTAAGATTATTACTCCATTTGTCAACGATCTTTGTAAAGCGCAAACCGCTCTTTTCACTGATAAGTGTAAGATAATCATTTGCGATACCGCTGTACTCGCCATCATTGTTAACAAAATCAAAAGGAGCCCAGTCTGGACCTACACCTACTTTGACAATATGTGTATCGATCCATTTTTGTTCTTGGGGAGTGAAGTGGGGTGTCTGTGCTCCGAAGAGATAAGAAGCAAAGAGAAGAGATAGAAAGAGAAATCTATATTTTTGAAATAGCGATGAACTCATCTACATTTGCCTCAAATAGCTCTACGAGATAAGGATCGAACTGGGTCCCTTTATGCTCTACGATATACGCTACAGCATCATCTATATCCCATGCCTCTTTATAGACTCTTTTATGTGTGAGTGCATCAAAGACATCCGCAATGGCTACAATACGTCCAAAGATATGAATATTTTCACCTTTAAGTCCTTGAGGATATCCTGAACCGTCCCATTTTTCATGATGCTGGTATGCGATGATATCTGCAGCTTTCATGATCTTTCTTTTTGCATGACCTAAGTACTCATGAGCTTTTGTAGTATGTGTTTTCATAAGTTTAAACTCATCTTCAGTTAAAGGAGCAGGCTTATGTAAAATCTCTACAGGAATGGCAATTTTACCAATATCATGCATAGGAGAAGCGTAGTAGACGACATCGGCATCATCATCACCGATAGCTTCATGCAGGTGCGCTAAAAGTCTGGCATAACTGGCTACACGCTTTATATGCTTTCCTGTTTCATCTGAGATAGATTCGATGAGTTCTGAGAGAATAAAGATCATCTCTTTTTGATTCTCTTCAAGTTCACTGAGAATTCTTTTATGTTCATAGTGCATTTTTGTTTTTAATGAAAGGTTGTGCTCTTTTAAAAGCTCTTGGGATCTGTACAGATTTATGTGTGTACGTACACGCATAAGAAGTTCACTGGCATTAAAGGGCTTGGTTATGTAGTCAACTGCGCCGACATCAAAACCTTCTGTCATAGAATCCACATCTGCTTTAGCAGTTAGAAATATGACAGGTATATCCATAACTACTGGATCACTCTTCATTCTTCTGCATACTTCAAAACCATCGATACCAGGCATCATGATATCGAGCAGAACAAGATCAAAAGAGCTGTTCTTGAGCAGTTTTAATGCTTCTTCTCCATTGAGCGCGTAAGCAAATTCATAATTATCCTCTTTGAGAATATTCATGGCAACTTGTATATTTTCAACCACATCATCTACAATTAAAATATTACTTTTATACATAATATAAAATCCAAAAAAATTAGTTGTACTATATTATCATAATTTTACACAAACCATATGCTTTTGAGCTAAAATAATTTTTAGGTGGATATAATTGCGTTTATGAATAGAATTAAGAATTTGAACAAAGGTGTAAAGTATATGCTGATCGCTAGCTTTACATTTGCCATAATGGGTGCATTCGCTAAACTTGCTTCTGAGCATATGAGCTCTTTGGAAGTGGTTTTTTTTAGAAATATCGCAGGTGTTTTTCTTGTAGGACTGGCTGTGCTGAAAAAACCGATGAAACATAAAGGCGGCAAGCCTTTTTTACTCTTTTTTCGTGGTTTTATGGGCTTTGTCGCACTGCTTGCATTTTTTTACAACATAGCCCATATCTCACTTGGTGATGCGATGACATACTCCAAGACATCACCTATCTTCACAGCCATTTTTGCCTGGCTTTTTTTAAGTGAAAAGTTGAGTGCAAAAGCATGGATGGCAGTATTTGTAGGTTTTATCGGTATTGTCTTTATTACACAGCCAAGTGGTTTTGGATTTTCCAAGTATGATTGGTTGGGGATATTCTCAGGAGTCGGAGCGGCGTTGGCATATACCTCTGTTCGTGAACTCAAAACCTACTACGACACACGAGCTATTGTCCTCTCTTTTATGGGAGTTGGGACTGTCGGTCCATTACTGCTTTTTATTGTTTCGCCCTATATTCATGCTCCCGAGCTTGATTTTGCTTTGGGCAGATTTGTCATGCCTGAAGGTGTAGTATGGTTCTATGTCATCGCTATGGGAGTGTTCGCAACGCTCTCTCAGGTCTTGATGACCAAAGCCTATGGCGAGACAAAAGCAGGCATAGTCGGAGCAGTCAGCTATAGCAACATACTCTTTTCGATTTTGGTTGGAGTGATATTAGGAGATGCACTACCGTCTCTATCAAGTACTTTTGGTATAATTTTAATTGTATTTGCGGGGATCATGGTAGCTCGTGATAAGTAGAAATTAAAAGCGTTTAGATATAATACAATCAAATTTAGAAATCAAACAGATTAGGTAATAAATATGAAACTTTTAGCAGGACCTTGTGTTATTGAGAGTGAAGAGAATATCTTTAAAATCGCAAAGAGCTTGGAAAAATATCAACAAGATGAGACGATAGATTTCTACTTCAAAGCAAGTTTTGATAAAGCCAATCGTACATCTTTGGAGAGTTTTCGCGGCCTTGGGATGGATGAAGGTCTAAGAATTTTACAAAAAGTAAAAGATGATTTTGGCTATAAAACCGTAACGGATGTTCATGAATCGATTCAGGTTGCAACCGTTGCAGAAGTAGTTGATATGCTGCAAATTCCAGCTTTTTTATGTCGTCAGACAGACCTGCTTGTTGCGTGTGCAAAGACAGATAGAGAGATAAATATCAAAAAAGGGCAGTTCTTGGATGCAAACGCAATGCAGTATCCACTCTTAAAAGTGCTTCAAACACGCGGATGCAATGAAGCAACGTATGAAAATTCTCAAAAACACGGTGTCTATCTTTGTGAACGTGGGAATACTTTTGGATATGGCAACTTGGTTGTCGATATGCGTAACTTGGTACTTATGAGAGAATTTGCACCGGTTATCTTTGATGCAACACACTCTGTTCAGCGTCCTACTGCTGAAAATGGTAAAACAGGCGGAGACAGCTCAATGGTGAAGTATTTGGCGAGTGCAGCGGCAGCTGTCGGTGTGGACGGTTTCTTCTTTGAGACGCACTTTGATCCAAGTATCGCACTCTCAGACGGTCCAAATATGCTCAAACTTGACGAGTTGGAACAACTCATAACAAAGATCAAAAAAATTCAAGAAATTAACTAAAAAGGAAAATAATGAAGCTTATTGAAGGTAAATTAAAAGTAGTAAATGGCAAAAAAATCGCCATTGTAAGTACAAGATGGAATCACTTTATCGTGGATAGATTGGTAGAGGGCGCAAAAGATGCGTTTGATCGTCATGGCGGAGATGCAGATGATCTGACTCATGTTCTAGTGCCTGGTGCATTTGAACTTCCAATGATAGTAGATCAATTATTGGCAAGTGGCAAATATGATGCTATCTGTGCTCTAGGTGCAGTTATTCGTGGTTCGACTCCGCATTTTGATTATGTTGCCGCTGAGGCGACAAAGGGAATCGCAAGTATGAGCTTGAAGTACCAAAAACCTGTTGCGTTTGGACTTTTGACAACTGATACGATCGAGCAGGCGATAGAGCGTGCGGGAACAAAAGCCGGTAACAAAGGTTTTGAAGCGATGGGCGTTGTCATCGAGATGTTAGATCTTTACGAGGCACTGTAATGGCTACTCGTCAACAAGCACGTATGGCGGTTGTAAGCCTTCTATACGCATATGATCTGGGAAATGGGAATACATCTGAGCACTCAAGTGAGATTCTTGAAGAGAAGAAGATCCGTAACAAGCAAAAAGATTTTGCACTGACGCTTTATGAAGGTGTGATGGAGCATCTTGAAGATGTTGACAAAGCGATCATCACTCATTTGAAAGATTGGGATTTTGAGCGTTTAGGTGCGATAGAGAGAGCAACGCTGCGTTTGGCAGGGTATGAGATTCTCTTCAGTGATCTTGATTCTGCCGTTGTTATCAATGAAGCAGTAGAGATCACTAAAGCTTTTGGGACAGAACAGTCACCAAAATTCATCAATGGTGTATTAGACGCTATCGCAAAAGATAAAAAGTAAGCTTTATGAAAAAACTTCTCTTTTTACTCTTTGTCCTTTCCATCGCACTTTATGCTAAAAACAGTTGTATAAAATGTCATGGCGGGATTGAACATATCCGAAGTGAGAGCTCGGGTATGATGAAGGCCATCTTGAAAAAGGCAGATGAAGCAGGATATAAAGGCAATGACTGCATCGTTTGTCATGGTGGTAATCCAAACAGTAAAAAGAAAAGCAAAGCCCATAATGGGACAGTGAAATACTTTTTAACACATGAAGGACCAAAAGATTTCTATCCTGCACCTGGAAGTACATGGATAAATCAAAATACCTGTGGAATGTGTCATAAAGAAGAAGTGGCTGCACAGATGAACTCTCTTATGATGACAGAGCAGGGTAAGATACAGGGTGCACTCTGGAGCTTTGGCGGAAAAGAGGGGTATCAGCACTCAATAGGTAACTATGTTACAAAAAACCCAAAAGATCCTCATGCAAGACTTGGTACAAAGAAGTATCAGGCATATATGAAAGAGCTCTCAAAGATGGAGCCGCAGGCCTTTCCTTCAAAAATGAAAGAACTTCCAGCTGCACCAACGGCACAAGAGGTCGAAAAAGATCCATCTTTGGCAGTTTATACCTATCTTCGTCAAGAGTGTCTGCGTTGTCATACTGGTTCCAAAGGGCGTCAAAAAAGAGGTGACTTTAGAGGAATAGGGTGTGCATCTTGTCACATTCCTTACTCAAATGAGGGCTACTACGAAGGTGCTGATAAAAGTATAAACCACAAAGAAAAAGGTCATCTTCTAGTCCATCAGATCCAATCATCCCGTGATACGAAAATCACCTTACATGGCAAAGAGTATTCTGGTATTCCTGTTGAGACATGTTCAACCTGCCATAACCGTGGAAAACGTATTGGTGTCTCTTATCAGGGATTGATGGAGACCGCCTATAAAGCGACTTTTGATGACAAAGGAAATCCTCAGCCAAAACTCCATACAAAAAGATATATTCATATGCAGGGAGATGTCCACTTTAAAAAAGGAATGCTCTGTCAGGATTGTCATACTTCAAACGATATGCACGGAGACGGTTTTTTAAGCGGTGCAAACGCAGGAGCAGTTGAGATAGAGTGTCAAGACTGCCATGGAACGACACGAAGATACCCATGGGAGCTTCCTTTGGGTTACAGTGATGAGTTTGCTACACAGCCAAAAACAGGTAAAGCACGTGGTGTGACAAAAACTATGGCAGCGTATCTCAAAGATGGCAGTGTAAACGCAGCTGATGATGGATACCTGCTTTCAGCTCGTGGAAATCCTCTTATTCATGCAACAAAAAAAGGCAATGAGATCATCATGCATCTGGCAAGTGGAAAAGATGTCGTGCTTAAGCCTCTGAAACTGCTTAAAAAAGAGGAAAAGCTCTCTAAAGTGGGTCTTCTTGCTATGGATAAGATCAGAGCGCATAATGACAAGATGGAGTGTTACACTTGTCATGCAACATGGGCTCCACAGTGTTATGGTTGTCATGTTAAGATCGACTATAGTGGAGGCAAACAGAACAAAGATTATCTGATGGCTTCACATGACCATGATCTGCATGGAAGAACCGGAGGTATGAGAAAAGAGCTTAAGAAATATCTTGTAGATGGAAAAGTAACAGAAACAAGAAGCTTTTTACGCTGGGAAGATCCAGCGCTCTCACAAAATGGTGAAGGACGAATCAGTCCTACAATTCCAGGATGTCAAACGACAATTACTGTCATTGGCAAAGATGGTAAAGCACTGCTTCAAAATCACATATATAAAATTCCAAATGTAGAAGGTGCTGGGGCAGAAGGGCAAAATGCCATAGATATGGCACCTATCCAACCGCATACCATTCAAAAAGAGCCACGAAGTTGTGAGAGCTGTCACTCTATGCAAAAAGCTTTGGGTTATGGAATCACAGGCTCTCAAACAACTGCTGATCCCTCTGTTGATACCATAGTAGATATTATGAGCGCTGATGGTAAGGTCATGCCTACCATTATAGATACGCAAATCCCTGCGATACCGAACCTGCATTTTGATTATTCGAAATTTTTGGATGCCAACGGAACACAGCTGCAAACGGTAGGGCATCACTGGAAACTCTCAGGGCCTCTCTCAAAAGAGCAGATAGCTAAGACGGACAGAATCGGTGCATGTATCGCCTGTCATCAAGATATACCAAAAGGGAACCTCGCAGTTTCAGCAATGACACATATTGCCGAGATGGCAAACATAAAAATAGATAAAAAAGAGCATATGAGTATTTTAAATAAACTCTTAAATCTTGCTGCATGGGTTCAGGTTTTAGCTGGTATTTTCTTTGGAATGCTTATAATGTACATATTTTACAAACGAGTCATTAAAAAGAAATCGATAAGTTCAAGAAACAGAGGATGGAAATAGTGAAAAAGTTCTTACTACTCACTGCGTTTAGTCTCTCTCTATTTGCAAACAGTATTATTGTAAAAGAGAGTCACTGTAGTGTGGATGCAACAGTTCAAAAGATAAAAAACATAGTTTCAAAAAAAGGTCTGCATGTCTTTGCAGTCATCAATCACAGTGGTAATGCCAAAGCGGTTGGAATGAAGCTCAATGAAGCAAAAATGGTGATATTTGGCAATGCGAAACTAGGCACTGCTTTAATGCAGCAGGATATGACGGTCGGGCTCGATCTGCCACTGCGTATCTTGGTTTTTCGTGACAGTGACGGCAAAGTGAAGATGGCATACAGAGACGGCTCTTGGCTGGCGAATCATCACCTCCTAAACGCAGCGAAAAAAATTGACAAAGTAAACAATGCACTCAATAAGATTACAGATAAAGCGGGACAATGCAAAAGAGATTAACAAAAGAAGAAGCATTAGATTTAATCAAAAATGCTGACTTGAAAGAACTGGGAAAAATGGCAACAGCACGCAAACGTGAGCTGCATCCAAAAGGAATTACAACCTTTGTAATTGACAGAAATATAAACTATACCAACATCTGTTGGGTCGATTGTAAATTTTGTGCTTTTTACAGACATGAAAAAGATGCAGATGCTTATGTGCTCACTTTTGATGAGATAGATGCAAAGATCGATGAGCTTTTAGAGATCGGCGGAACGCAGATACTCTTTCAAGGCGGTGTACATCCAAAACTCAAGATCGAGTGGTATGAGGATCTTGTGGAACATATCCATACAAAATATCCTACTATCACCATTCACGGTTTTAGCTCTATCGAGATAGATTTTATAGCGAAGGTTTCTCGCATAAGTGTGGAAGAGGTGCTTGAGCGTCTCAAAGCAAAAGGTCTGGCTTCCATCCCTGGAGCTGGAGCGGAGATACTCTCAGATAAGGTACGTGACATTATCGCACCTAAAAAGATCGACTCTGATGTCTGGATAGATATTCATCGCAAAGCACATAAGCTCGATATCATGAGTACAGCTACAATGATGTATGGAACGGTTGAGAGTGATGAGGATATCATAGAACATTTCGATATGATTCGTCGTCTTCAAGATGAGACAGGTGGTTTTAGAGCTTTCATCATGTGGAGCTTTCAGGGGCAAAATACAGAGCTTTTACGTCTCATTCCAGATATGGAGAAACCTTCATCGAACCGTTATCTGAGACTTTTGGCAGTAGCACGTCTCTATCTTGATAATGTACCGAACATTCAAAGCTCATGGGTGACTCAAGGTCCATATATAGGTCAAATGGCACTGCGTTTTGGTGCAAATGATCTTGGAAGTACCATGATGGAAGAGAATGTCGTAAGCTCGGCAGGTGCTGCGTTTAGTATGGCAAAAGATGAGATGGTGCATTTGATCAAAGATCTGGGTGAGATTCCGGCAGTGAGAAATACAGCATATGAAACTTTAGAGATATTTGAATAACAATGAAAAAGATAATTTTCACTTTTTTTATAATAGGACAGATTTTAATGGCAGCAAAAATAGACAGTATCGAAGTAGAGGGGATAAAAGTTCCTCTCATATTTGAAGAAGATAAAAGACTTCCACTTGTAAATACACAGATAGTCTTTACAAACAGTGGAAGTATTACCGATACGAAAATAGCAGGACTTGCGAAGTTCTCTGCGAAAATTCTTAATGAGGGAACAAAAAAACTCAGCTCAAACGGTTTTGCGGATAAGCTTGAGTCCCGTGCTATTCATATCTCTGCACATACAGGGACAGAGACCTTTGTTATAGAGACAGGTTCGCTCAAAGATGAGTTTGCAAACTCTATGAAGTATCTGGCAGAGCTTTTAAAAGATCCAAACTACAGTGATGAAGCGCTCTCTAAAGTCAAGACAATGACGCTTGGTGCTTTAAGTAAAAAAGAGAATGATTATGATTATGTTGCTGCAAATGAGCTGAAAAAACTGCTTTTCCCAGGTACGCCTTTGGCAAATCCAAGTGCAGGAACACCTAAAAGTGTCAAAAGCATTAGACTTGAAGATGTAGAGAATTTTGTAAAAGAACATTTAGTTATTTCACGTGCAATCGTTGTTGTTGGCGGTGATGTTGATCTGGATGAAGTGAAAAAAAGAGTCAAAAAGATACTTAAACTTCTTCCAAAAGGCAAAAGCGAACCATTGGCACACTATGATACAAGTGCCGAGGCTAAGACCAGCATCCTAAAACGTGACACTAAACAGGCTTATATCTATTTCGGTTCTCCGTATAATATGGCTGTCAATGATGAGAATTACTACAAAGCAAGAGTGGCGACCTTTATCTTGGGAACAGGTGGATTTGGAAGCAGACTTATGGAAGAGATACGCGTGAAACGCGGTCTTGCTTACTCAGCATACGCAAGAGTACATGTGAGTAAATCAAGCTCATATCTAAGTGGGTATCTACAGACAAAACTAGACTCTATGGATGAGGCAAAAGAGACCGTTCAAAATGTAATAGCAAAATTTGTCAAAGATGGTGTAACAGCAGATGAGCTGGAGCAGACGAAAAAGTTTTTGCTTGGAAGTGAACCGCTTCGTGTTGAGACAATGAGTCAAAGACTCAACCGTACTTTTATGGATTACTATAAGGGCTTTGGACTTAACCATTCAGATAAAGAGCTGCAAAAGATAAGATCTTTAAAACTTGCAGATCTGAACAAATTTATAAAAGCACACACAGAGATACTCAACCAGAGCTTCGCAATCGTAACAGAGTAAAGTATTGACTCTTATAGGCCAGATAGACAGGATTCTTTTTGAGGGTGATGACGGTTTTTTCATTGCTGTTTTAAAAACAGGTGAGAAGATCAGCGGAAGCTACTTTGAGAGCGATGTGAAAAATATCAAAGGTTCTGCCATTACTCTTGAGGGTGAGTGGCATGAGCATAAAAAATATGGAAAGACCTTCAAGTTTGAAGCTATAAAGGTCAACCAAAATGAACTCTTCTTCTTTTTAAACAAGATCATCAAAGGCTTTACAAAAAAACTCGCAGCGGATCTGATAGAGCATTTCGGTTCTGAAGAGCTTGTCAATATCTTAGACAATGACATTGAAAAACTGCTCGAGTTCAAAGGCATTAAAGAGAAGCGGCTTAAAAAGATTCAGGCTTCATGGAAACAGTTCCGCTCCATGCGACGACTTGGTGAATTTCTCACACCTTATGAGGTTTCTCCCACACTTTTGACAACGATTGCTACGGCGATGAAAGATGTCGATGAGCCCTGCACAAAGATAAAAGAGAATCCCTACATACTTACCAACATAAACTCCATCGGTTTTAAACGGGCAGATGAACTTGCTCTAAAGATGGGAATAGAACCTGAGAATGAGAAGCGAATAAGTTCTGCGATGGACTATGTTCTGTTAAATTATTGTGAAGCACAGGGAAACAGCTGTATCGCAAAAGGGGTGCTCTTTAGCGGACTCGATGAGATGCTGGGCTTTGTCAATAAAACAAATCTTTATGAGGCTGCTTTGGTAGAGCGTGTGGCTGAACAAAGCATAGTTGTGATGAAAAACGACAGAGTCTCTCCTTCGAGATTATATGATGCTGAGAAGTTTTTGTATGATGAATTTACAGCGCGTGCAAAACGTGACAGCGGTGGATTTGTAAAAGATCTCGATGGCTTTTTAAAAGAGAGCTCTCTCAAACTCGGTGAACAGCAATACAGTGCAGTTCAAATGATAAATGAGGGTGCGAGTCTGCTCTTCTTGGTTGGGTATGCAGGAACGGGAAAGAGTACGACAAGTAAAACTATCCTTGAACTGCTTAACACAAGATATGATTCAAAAGAGATCATGACCTGTGCACTGAGTGGTATCGCTTCACAGCGTATCAGTGATACAACAGGTTTTGAGTCTGCTACTATTCAATCCCTACTGGTTAAACATGAGGGGAGTGATATGTTTCCCTATTCGGTAGTGCTCATAGATGAAGCTTCGATGATAAACTCCTCTTTGTTCGCACGGTTGATGAGCAAGATATCCAAAAAGGCGATCGTTATCGTAGTGGGAGATGATGCACAGCTTCCTCCTATCGGTGCAGGAAATGTTTTAAGCGATGTTTTAACACTTAATCTTGCTCCGACTGTAAAACTGACAAAGATATACAGACAGAGTGAAGAGCAGGCCATAGCGCTTATCGCCAATGAGATACGAGAGGGAAATATTCCTCAGTATCGACAGAAGTATGATGACTTTGAGTTTGTTGAGGTAAGCATCGCAAACTATTATGCACTGAAAAATCAACTCTCTCAAGATGAGTTAAAAGAATTACGTGAAAAAAATGCACAGGATATCATAGCCGAGATGCTCCATCGAGTGGTAGAGTCCATAGAAAAAGCCCGCTATCGTCTGCAAAATAAACAGATAAAAGAGTATCTCAACTATTTTCAGGTCATTACTCCGATGAAAGGCGGATCCCTTGGCACGACAAATCTCAATAAAATCCTGCAAGAGTACTTCAATCCCAATCCCAAAAAGTGCATCAAAAGAGGAGATCTTGAGTTTCGTCTGATGGACAAAGTGGTACATACCAAAAATGAAAATATGAACTCTTGGACATCAGAAGGATTTAAAGAGGGGGAAGAAGCTTGTGAGAGAAGAATATTTAACGGAATGAGCGGACTTCTTTTTAAAATAGATGCAGAAGAGGAGCAGGCCTTTGTCTTCTATCCAAATGAAGATGTGGTAGTGGTATATGAGTATGAAGAGCTCAAGTCTCATCTTATGCTCTCTTATGCACTGACCATTCATAAAGTGCAGGGCATGGAGTATGATATCGTAGTTATTCCTATGAGCTTTACACACTTCATAATGCATAATACCAAGCTGATATACACCGCGATAACAAGAGCAAAACACAGATGTATACTTATAGGGGAGGGTGCTGCGTTTGAGAGTGCCTGCAGACGAATAGAGAATACAAAACGTGATACTGTACTCCTGGAATTGGGATAGCTACAACAACAAACCTTAAATTAAAATTAATAATTTGCAGTATTTATTTTTTTATGTTATAATTTACACTTAATATAATAATAAGGGGAAAGTATGCAAAAAATAGTCTATGGCATAGTAATATTGTTTACCGCAATCATAGTAACAGGTTGTGGCCCTTCAAACAATGATGATAAAGAGGCAAAGACGAAAGTAGTTGCATATTTTGCTGATAACGTAAATAATGCTGTCGATGTAATAGATGTTGATAAGATGGAACTACTAGATAGTATACCTACAGGGCATCAAGACACACATACAGCAGGTATTGCTTCGCAGAGTCCAGATGGAGCAAAACTATATATTTCAAATCGTAAGAGTCAAGCTTTGGATATTATCGATACAAAAACAAATGAGATCACAAAAACAATTACATTAGATTTTTGTCCACGTAGTATAAGTGTCCAACAAAAGACACATTTAGTCAATGTTGCATCGACTGATAGACCTATGGCAGCAATTATTGATGCTGATAATGATGAACTCATAGCTACAGTGGGAGATCAAAATGTTCATTTAACGGATAAATGCGGGCACTCTTTTTGGCTGGATGAGTCACATTTTGCATTTATAGACAGAGAAAATGATAAGCTTTATTCTTATGAAATTAAAAAAGTAAATGGAGCTTGGCAGACAACATTAATGGATGCAATAGATACTCCATCTCCTGTACATCATATTGAAGCTTCATTTGATGATCCAAATATTTTTTATGCGATGTCAGAAGGGAATAGCAGCGTTTATCCCGCTGTATTGAAGTTAGAATATTCAGCAACAAAACATTTGGACATTAATGAGACTTTAGAGTTGACATACAATAATCTAACGGCGGCAGATATGGGGGGACATCATCTTGATCTCATCCCAAACAGTACCAAATTGTATGCTGGTTCAAAAGAGGGACATCTTTTTGTCATAGATTATTCACAGGTACCAATGCAGATAACAAAAATCTTAGATGCAGGAAAAGGTGCTGGACATACTGCAGTGAGTCCTGATGGTACACGAGCTGTTATTATTAATCATAAAGATAAATTTATTACATATGTAAATACAGTAGATGATACCAAAATCGCCGATATCAATGTAAGTGAACTAGATGATAGTTATGTGGGACAAGTTCAAATTCAAGCACATACACAATACCATTTTTCTCCTGATGGACGATATTTCTATATGGCATTGACCGAAGAGGGTGAGTTGATAAAAGTGGACCTAGAAGCAAAAAAAGTTCTCAACAGAGTGAAAATTTACAGTGGTAAACTTACTATGGGATCTTTTTTAGAGTTTAAAGAGTAGAAAAAAAGCCACCGATTTACTGCTATTTGTAATAGTTTTAAACTATAAAAGAGAGGGAGGATCGAATGTTACCTTCATCAACAAAAGCAATTTTATGTGATATCGGTGGTGTTTTGTATGTTGGTGATAGTGTCATTGATGGTGCTGTCGCGGCAGTAAAAAGATTGAAACAAAACTATCCCGTTCGATTTTTAACGAACACAACACAAAAAACTTCTTCACAGGTCGTGAAAAAACTTCAAGAATTAGGATTTGATATCAGTGCAGATGAGCTTATCACTGCTTTGGATGTTACAAAAATGTTTCTGCAAAAAGAGCAGAGCTATGCTAGATTTTTACTCACAGATGATGCCGTTGAATTTTTTGATGATATGAAACAGTTTCCTCAAAAATACGTAGTTGTAGGAGATGCGCAGGAGAACTTTACATATGCCAATCTTAACGCTGCGTTTAGAGTGCTCAATGATGGAGCAAAGCTTTTGGCAGTGGCACAAAACAGATACTTTAAAGATAGTGATGGTAAGCTGAGTATGGATGCAGGCTGTTTTGTAAAGGCTTTAGAGTATGCAAGCTCTCAAGAAGCGATGCTCATAGGCAAACCAAGCAGTGCATTTTATCATTTGGCCTGCGAAGATATGGGAATGAAACCAAGTGAGTGTGTTATGATAGGTGATGATATTGAAGGTGATATAGATGGAGCACAAAAAGCAGGTTTAGAAGCTATTCTTGTCAAAACAGGAAAGTTCTCTCCAAAAGATCTGGAGTTGGGGATCACTCCCCAAAGAGTCGTGGACTCTATTGCTTCTCTATTTTTGGTTAAATAGTTTCTCTAGTGCTTTTGTATCATCTAGATTTTGAATATTTACGATTTTTTCATTATCTAAAGTTACGACAACGATCTTATCTTTGTTCATTCCTTTAGAGTATTCAGCAGAGAGTTTATCATTGTTTATAAGTAAAATAGGGAACTTCAACTCTTTTAAATCAGGAAGAATAAACATCTTTTTGATAAGCGAAGGAGCAGCACTTACATCTGCGATATAGATCGCATTGTGTTCTTCTAAGAAGTTAGCAGGTCTTTTTTCTAAAAATTCATTACAGGCATGACCTGTTGGTTTTGCAAATGAGAAAAAGACAATTTTTGTTTCAGGTGAGATAGTTTCCGGTTTTTCATTTTGATCATTGAGTTTAAGATCAGCAAGGCTTTTGCCTACTACAAGTTTTGCTTCAACATTGGCTGTTTGTTCATCGCTCTTTGAGCTACAGCCTATAAAACTAAACGCAACTAAAAGACTTAAGATAATATTTTTCATATCTACTCCATTTTTATTTTTTGTAAGTGTACAAAAGTGTTGTTGTGATTATAATACGAATTATATTTACTTAATGCTTTTAATAGTTTTTAAAGTAAGGAAATTTATAGTAAAATCTGCATGAAAAAAATTAAAGGAAATAGTAATATGGCATGGGCAACAGCAAGACATATTTTAGTAGATAACGAAGCAAAGTGTAATGAATTAAAAACAGAGATTCAAAATGGAGCGGATTTCGCAGAGATAGCTAAACAGTACTCTACATGTCCCTCTTCACAAAATGGCGGAGATCTAGGACAATTTGGTCCTGGACAAATGGTACCTGAGTTTGATAAAGCGGTATTTAGCGGTGATGTCGGAGTGGTTTATGGACCGATACAAACACAGTTTGGTTATCATCTTTTAGAGGTAACAGGTAGAGGTTAGGAAGTAGTTATGGTAAACGCAGCAGCAATTCAGATGAGTATGAGCCAAGATAAACATGCAAATGTGCAAAAAGCAAAAAGACTTGTCGCTGAGGCTGCAAAAAATGGTGCCAACATCATACTTTTACCGGAGCTCTTTGAGGGGCTCTACTTCTGTAAAGATATGGACGAGAAGTACTTTTCATGGGCAAAACCTCTGAAAAACAACGGACTTATACAAGAGTTTCAAGCACTCTCACGTGACCTTGGAGTTGTTTTGTTAGTCTCGTATTTTGAAAAGGCAGATGCAGAGTATTTTAACTCTTTGGTGGTCATTGATGCTGATGGATCTGTGATGGATAACTACCGCAAGACACATATTCCTGATGGTCCCGGATATGAAGAGAAGTTCTACTTCAAACCGGGAGATACAGGTTTTAAGGTCTTTGCCACTGCGTTTGGAAAGATAGGTGTGGGTATCTGCTGGGATCAGTGGTTTTGTGAAACGGCACGTGCCTTGACACTGATGGGTGCAGAGATCATATTCTATCCGACAGCTATCGGGAGCGAGCCTGAGATCGAGCTTGATTCAAAAGAGCACTGGCAGCGTGTACAGATGGGACATGCCGCGACAAATACAGTGCCCGTTGTTGTAGCAAATCGCTATGGCAAAGAAGTGGGAGAGAGCTGTGAGCTTACTTTTTACGGTTCATCTTTTATCACAGACTACACCGGGGAAAAAATAGCCGAAGCCTCACGTGATAAAGAGGAGATACTCTACGCTGCGTTTGACTTAGAAGAGAATGCAAAACACAGAGAATACTGGGGACTTTTAAGAGATAGACGACCTGCTATGTATGCGCAAGTCTGTGAAGAATAAGGCCTTGTAGCTCCTCAAGTTTTGCATGTTCAATATCTCCAAACTGTGTACGGTTAAAGGTCTGCTGACGCTTTGCAAGTTGCGCTGTGTGGGTAGAGATGAGAGAGAGCATCTCATTTTTGTCTGTTTTATCGTCTAAAAAATCAAGCACTTCTACGATACCTATGGCTTTCATCGCGTTTGGTGCGCGTGTATACTTTTGCTCCAAGTATGCTACTTCATCTATAAGACCCATTGCATACATCTGTTGCGTTCTTTTTTCTATACGTTGACGTAAAACTTCACGCTCTACATCGATGTTAAAAACAGGCAGGTCTGTAATGATCGGCTTGGGTGGGTTTGCACTAAACCACTCACTTGGTGTAAGTCCGGATGCTTCATAGATAAGGAGTGCTTTTTCAATACGGTAGCGGTCATTTTTAGCTATTTTCTGCATATACGCTTTGTCTTTTGCATATAAAAATTGGTAAGACTCATCAAGCTCTTTTAGTTTATCGCTGACACTCCGCTGCGTTTGGGTGGTGATAGGGGGCAGTGGCGAGAGACCATCTAAAAGAGATTTGAGATAAAAGGATGTTCCTCCGACGATGATAAGATTTTTCTTATCTGTTTGACACTGTTTTAGAACCTCTTGATAGAGTTGTATAAATATCTCAACACTGAAATGCTGATTGGGGTAGAGTTCATCTATGCCAAAGTGCTTTACTGCGTTTAGCTCCTCTTTTGAAGGTTTTGCTGCGACTATATCTATCTCTTTGTAGATACTGAGTGAATCGATAGAGAGAATGTAAGCATCTATCTCTTTGGCAGTTTTTATGGCGAGATCACTTTTGCCCGATGCGGTAGGGCCTATGATTGCGAGTTGTTTCATAAGTGGATTATAACACAAGTTCAAAATCTGCATAGATGGGGTTGTGGTCTGAGACCTGTTTTGTATCTATGGCAATGGCACTCAATGCTTTGAGTCCGCGGTAGTAGATCCTATCGATCTTATGTGAGAAGATATGCTTGATATGATGCGCCTCGTTTATCTGTAATTTTTCAAGTGAGAGTTCACGTTGAAAATCTTCCAAGAGCTTAAGACGTTTTTTGTTCCAGTTGTTAAAATCACCGGCAATAATAAGTGGGCCCGCTATTTGTAATACTTTGTGCTTGAGCCTTGTAAGCTCATGTGCAAAGCTTTTGAGCGTCACGAAGTTAATAGCGTGAAGGTTTATGATGTGGAGCGTTTGAGCGTTGCAGAGTCGATGTTTGGTGATAAGCAGACTTTTATGTGTGGCAAAGCCTATCTCTTTTTTTACTGAAAGTGTACTTTCAAGTTTTGTAAATGCAGATTTTGCAGCGGTTAAAACTCCATAGATGTCTTTTTTTGTCTCTATATTTGCTCCAAGTGAGTAGGAGTATTCTTCAAAGAAAAAGTGCTTTTCTTTTGGATATTTCAGCTCTTGAAAGAGGAGAATATCAGCTGGATATTGCTGCATAAGCAGATCAAAGGTCTGTGCAAAAAGTGCTGTCTGATTCTCCTTGTGAATGTTCCACAGCAGCAGGGAAAATTTGCATGACAACTGTTTTGTTTGGTGTCGGAACTGTTTTGGAGCGCTCTTAGCCTTTAACATCGTTACAGTACAGGAGAAGTAAGTCTTGCAAGACGGGTTGCAAGTTGAAAGAAAAAAGGTTGTTGCGCAATGTCAGCAATCTTCACCTCATATGCATCTATAAAATCATTTTCAAACATCGTTTTTATCTCTTGTGCAAACTCTTTATCCGCGACCAAAGCAGTGATCTCGAAGTTCAAACGAAAGGAACGGTTATCAAGATTTGCCGTTCCTACTGTGGCATGTGAATCATCAATCAGCATGACCTTCTCATGTAAAAAGCCATTTTGGTATCGAAAAAATTTGACACCGGTACTTCCTGCGGTCTCAAAGTAGGTAAAAGCTGCCAAATAGACAAGGATGTGGTCAGCTCTGGCAGGAATCAAGATACGTACATCAACACCCCTCAATCCTGCAAGCTGCAAGGCTTTTATGGTTGCACTGTCAGGGACAAAGTAGGGGCTTGAGATCCAGATACGTTTCGTAGCTGCGTTTATGGCCTGTAAGAACATAAGCGATGCTGTCTCAACCTTATCAGCCGGAGAAGATGGGATGATAAGCACTTTTTTGTTCGCATTTTTTGCAGGGGTCGGCAGCCACTGCAGGTTTGGAATAAGATACTCGGCCGCCCAAAACCAGTCATCTATAAAGGTCTTTTGCACTGCAATGGCAGAGGGACCCGTTATCTTGATGTGTGTATCACGCCAATGACCGAACTTTTTATGTTTTGAGAGATACTCATCTCCGATGTTATGCCCTCCAAGCCACGCTGTTTTTCCATCAACTATGACGATCTTTCTATGGTTTCTAAAGTTGAGCTGGAATCTGTTCTTGATCCCTTTTTGTGTGTGAAATGCGTAGACCTGAATTCCCTCTTCGCGCATTCTCTGAATGTACTCTTGGGAGAGTTGATGACTCCCTATCTCATCATATAAAAAGTAGATCTTTATACCTGCTTTTGCCTGTTTAATCAGTGCTTGTTGTATCTCTCTGCCAAGGGTGTCATCACGTACGATATAAAATTCCAAAAGAATGTACTCTTGTGCTTCTGCTATCGCCTTTAAAATACTTGAGAATGTCTTCTCTCCGTCAATAAGAAGCTCAAGTTCATTAGCGTGCAGATAGGGCATTTTTGCCAGTTTTTGGGATGCTTTTTCCAAAAAACCGAGAGATTGTGTGGCAGGAGTATAGTTTTGTACCTGCGTGACAATATTTTGTAGTTTGTTGGCTACAAGTTTCTCTGCCTCTTGTCTTGCCGCTGTGTAGCCGTTGAACTTGCTGCGGCCAAAAAACCAGTAGAGCGGCAGAGTTACATAGGGAAAGGTAATGAGTGAGATCATCCATGCTACTGCACCTTGCGAAGTCCTTGCCGTCATTACCGCGTGCAGAGCGAAGAAGAGGCCAAGGAGGTGTATGAAGGCTAAGAAAAGAAGTAGCATATGAAACCTTAGTGTGAGTCTTTACTTGGTTCTATTATCTCGACATCTTCACTTGTATCATTTAAAAGTTTTGTCTCTTGGGGCGGAGGTGTATTGGTTGCGTTTAGGGCACGAATGAGTTCAAGTTCCTGCTCTTTATCAAGTTTACCGCTTGCAACAGTATCTATGATCTTCTCAGCGATACGCATCTTCGTCATATTCTCTTGTTGATGAAAATATTTGTCGAGATTGTCATGGTAGGCTCGCAGTTTATCCTCATGGCGTTTTTTGAGATAGTGATAGAGAAAAAAAGTGATGATAAGCAACATCAAAAAGAGAATAAGTAAAAGGTAGCGTTTTATCTCCATTGAGTCAGAGTGTTCTACTTCAACCATTTTTGCATCCAAAAGAACTTTTGCTCTTTTTTGTTCAAGCTCTATTTTTTGTTTTTCAAGCTCTCCTTGGAGGCGGATCTTCTCAAGCATTTTCTCTTTTTCTATTTTTGCGAGCTCTTTTTGGGTCTCTATCTTTGCAAGGTCACGCTGCGTTTGTGCGTCTATCTTTTTAAGCTGTACCTCTTTTGACTCATCGATCTGTCTCTCTAAACGAGCTTTTTGTTCAGCAAGCTGCGCACTCTTTTGCTCTTTGGACTCCAGCAGGTCACAACCACTCAAAAGAAGAGCAAAAATAAGGATGTAGATTAGTTTCATTGAGTATGTACCTTGATTTATTTGAGATATTCTACTGAAAATTTCGTTTTATTTTTATTAATATCATCCAACTTTAAATCACTTTTAGATAGAATCACTCTTATTGATATGAAAAGGGAATTACTTGCAAAGATTAATCCAAAAAGCGAAAGATTTTAACGAACTTGTGATGTTTGAACACTCCATCTTCTCTTTGCCTTTTATTTTTATTGCTATGATTGTTGCAGCTGATGGCTGGTTTGGATGGTGGTTACTGCTAATGGGTGTATTGGCAGCTTTAAGTGCAAGAAACTTTGCAATGGGTGTCAATCGTTATGCAGATAGAGATATAGATGCACAAAATCCTCGAACGGCTAATCGTCCAAATGTAGATGGACGTTTGGACGCTGTGAGCATTTTGATATTTATTGCGGTAAACGCAGTGATATTCGTTGCTGTGGCATATATGATAAACCCACTTGCTTTTGCTTTGAGTATTCCTATTTTAGCAGTTTTAGGTTCATACTCCTACTTTAAAAGATTCTCTTCTTTGGCTCATGTCATTTTGGGTATTTCACTCGGTCTTGCCCCTATTGCAGGTGTTGTGGCTGTAAGTGGGATGATCCCTCTTTGGTCTGTTTTACTCTCTTTGGGTGTTATCTTTTGGGTGGCAGGTTTTGATCTGCTCTACTCTTTACAGGATATGGACTTTGATAAGGAGAAGAACCTTCACTCCATCCCTTCAAAATATGGCGCAGAAGCGACACTCTTCATCTCTGCACTTTTTCATGCCTTGGCAGTGCTTTTTTGGCTCTTGTTCGTCTGGGCTGCAGGTCTTGGAATCATTGCGTTTGGTGCAGCGATCGGAAGCGGTTTTGTGCTCTATTATGAACAGACTCTGGTACGTAAGGACTTTACACAGATAGACAGAGCTTTCTTTACTGTAAACGGTTATCTTGGTATTGCATTTATGATACTTATCATCTTGGACAGGATGGCAGCATGAGCACACCCCGTTTAGTTCCCGCACCTATCAGCATACAGTTCTCTCAAGTAGATATCGATAAAGATGCTTATGAGAGAGAGTACCAACAGCTCAGTGAGAGTGATGATGATCCGATAAGCCAGTGGCTCAAACTTGCAAAAGCAAGAGGCGAGACGGCAGAGAGTGATCCTGTACTACTTAACCTTATGGTAGAACTGCACAGAAAGATAGATGCTCTTGAGATGTTTTTAAAAAATGAAGAGCCAAAAAGGGTTTCTTTGACTTGTGAAGCAGAGATAAAGGCGATAGGGTTTGAGCATTTTGAACTCAAAGATGCACTGCTTGAAGAGGGAGAGCTTTATTACGGACGTGTTGATATGCCGGTACATCCCAGACGTGATATCGGGATATTCTTTAAAGCACTCTCTCCTACTTTGGCACATATTACAAAGATGCATGAACGCGATGAGAAAGAGTGGGCGGCATATATGACAGCACGTGAGCGTGTACTCATTCGTGAGATGAGAGAGAAAAAATCGTGAATTTAGCGAATTTGAATTTTACTTTTAGTTTGGAATATGTTGTTATTATAATGGCAGCTATTATTTTATATCTACTCTATTATGTCTTTACAAAAGATGCAGGGTATACAAAGAACATTCGTTCTATCGCATCTGTAGTAGAAGATCTTAATCGTGAGATATATTATCTGAAAAAGAAACTAGACCAAACGCAGCAGAGTATACAGAGTAACTCACAAAGAATGAACGATGATGAGATATACCAAGAGATAGAGAGAAGTGTCTATGATATGGTACAGCCCCTTTCCTTGGCCATTAAGCAGATGCAGAACAATATTGAGTCTATCGAAGTTGAGATAGATTCTCGCATGTCTCAATTAGAGAGCGGTGTGAAGCAGATATCCATTCCTTCATCCATTCATGCGAATGATGATGAAAAGATCATCTCATTATACAAACAAGGAATTGACATAGAAACCATCTCAAAAGAGCTTCATCTTTCACAGCCTGAAGTTGAATTTGTACTTAAAATAAATAAGATAAAGTAGACTTGCGTGTATAGTGCAGACAGAAAACTCTTTACTTTGGTGACTATTTTAATAGGCATAGGGATTATCCTCTCCTATACACTTACACCCTATACAACACTGCTTTTTGGGGTGAGTCAGTTTCACTTTGTGATTCGCCAGACTATTTTTGGTCTTATGGGAATTATCATCATATTTTCACTCTCTCAACTGAATCCCGACAAATGGCTTAAACCCATAGGTTTTACTCTCTTTTTCGTATCTCTGATCTTGATGATAATTATGCCTTTTTTACCTGAGAGCATTGTCTCTGCAGTAGGTGGTGCAAAGCGTTGGATAAAGATAGCAGGTTTCTCTTTGGCGCCTGTCGAGTTTTTCAAAGTAGGTTTTGTCTACTTCTTGGCATGGAGCTTTTCTCGTAAACTTGGGCATCATGACGGTATGGGTCTAAAAAATGAGTTTAAAAGATTTTTACCCTATGGTGTTATTTTTGTGATGGCGATGTTCATTATTGCTTTTTTGCAAAAAGATATTGGTCAGGTTATAGTTCTAGGAGCGACGCTGCTCTTTATGCTGATGTTCGCAGGAAGTAGTTTCCGTTTTTTCTTCTCTATCTTAGGTTCTATTTTTGTGGCAATTATAATTTTCATACTGACCGCACAGCATAGAATTTTACGTATAAAATCGTGGTGGGCACTTGCGCAGAACTCTGTTTTAGGACTGTTGCCTGATAGCATTGCAGATAAATTGCGTGTACCTGTTGAGGTAGAACCCTATCAGATAGGAAACTCTTTAAATGCGATCCATAACGGTGGGCTCTTTGGTACAGGTCTGGCAGATGGAACATTTAAGCTTGGTTTTTTAAGTGAGGTGCATACGGACTTTGTATTGGCAGGACTTGCAGAAGAGTTTGGCTTTGTCGGTGTGGTGCTTGTTGTCTTTATATTTTTATGGATAATCCAGCGTATTTTTAAGATCGCCAACCGTTCAGAAGATATGAGCATTTATCTCTTTAGTATAGGTATAGGTTTGGTACTTTCATTTGAATTTTTGGTCAATGCGTATGGAATCAGTGGGATAACCCCAATCAAAGGTATCTCGGTACCATTTTTGAGTTATGGTGGTTCGGCGATGCTGGGTGCTGCGTTTGGTGTCGGCATGGTGCTGATGGCTTCAAAGAAAGCGAAGATGGACAAAGAAGAGGAGAAGTGATGAGACTGTGTATTACAGGTGGAGGAACAGGCGGGCATCTGATGATAGCAGAAGCACTTGCTGAAGCTGCCGTTGCAGATGGGCATGAAGTGATATTTATAGGTTCCATTAATGGACAAGATAGAAAATATTTCGAGGAATACAGCCCTTTTTCTCATGTCTATTTCTTAAATACAACGGGTGTTGTCAATCAAAAAGGCTTTGGGAAGATCAAGGCACTTTTAAAGGTTGTAAAAGCTTTTTTTCAAGCAAGAAAGATACTTAAAAAACATAAGATCCAAGCGACATACAGTGTTGGCGGATTTTCTGCTGCACCTGCTGCGTTTGCAACGCTTTCACGTTTTATTCCTCTTTTTATTCATGAACAAAACGCAGTACCAGGAAGGCTGAACGGTCTGCTCAAAAGCTATGCAAAGAGTTTTGTTTCAGCGTATGATGAGAGCTCTCCTATTAAAGGTTACCCTGTAAAAGAGGTTTTTTATAAAACAGCACATTTGCGTGAGGATTTAAAAACCATCATCTTTTTAGGTGGTAGTCATGGGGCACGTGCTATTAATGACTTGGCGCTAGAAGTTGCATGGAAATTAAAAAAGAGTGGTATAAAGATCATTCATCAAGCTGGTGAGAATGATTTTGAACGAGTCAAAGAGGAGTATGAAAAGCTCGGAGTAGAAGTCGAACTCTATGCTTTTACAAAAGAGCTGCCTTCTTTGATAGCACGGGCTGATATGGCAGTATCACGCAGTGGTGCATCTACTCTTTGGGAACTGACCACAAACGGCTGCCCAGCTCTGTATGTACCTTATCCGTATGCTGCAGGAGATCATCAGTACTATAATGCAAAGTTCATCGTAGATAATGAGATGGGATGGTGTGAGCGTGAGGGTGAAGAGCTAAAATCAAAACTTCTCTCTATCATCAAAGAACCAAATCTCAAAGAAAAAAGCGAGAAACTGCTTCAATATGCACAAAAAGATGTGGCACTGAAGATGATAAAAGATGTAGAGGAAAAAATAAAATGATACATGAACTGGCACAACAACTGGTTGACTTGATATTTGACTGGGGGTATTTGGGTATTTTTATCATGATGGCGATAGAGTCGAGTTTTATTCCTTTTCCTTCTGAGATCGTACTCGTTCC
>Ga0256843_1000647_pt1 | contig 29183 bp, 16 predicted proteins | sample AlvinellametaG_FD_191572 | JGI IMG/M metagenome (GOLD analysis project Ga0256843, IMG submission 191572) | Pompeii worm associated microbial communities from hydrothermal vent at the East Pacific Rise, Pacific Ocean - Alvinella | ecosystem: Host-associated > Annelida > Integument > Unclassified ... | reverse complement strand
GTATCACAGCTACACACTCATCAGCCCCACCTGTTCTATCCCACTGTTTACCACCTTCTCTTACAACTACTGGCATAGAAGCATCGATGATGATATCATTTGGTGCATTGAAGTTTGTAGTACCTTTATCACTATCAACCATAGCGATTCTTGGAGCGTCACTATCAACTACTGCTTGGAATGCTGCTTTAATTTCAGCTTCTTTTTCATGACCAGCAATTTTTTTCTCAAGATCACTCATACCAAGGTTTGGATTTACACCTAACTCTTTGAATAGATCTGCATATTTTTCAAATACATCTTTGAAAAATACTTCAAAAGCATGACCAAACATTACAGGATCAGAGATCTTCATCATAGTAGCTTTAAGGTGAATAGACCAGATCACACCTTTTTCTTTTGCTTCTTCAATAGTTTTTTCGATAAAACTTCTAAGTTTTTTCACAGACATAAATGTACCATCTAAGATCTCACCATCAAGTGCATCGATAGTAGTAAGTTCTTTACCGTTTAATGCGATAGTAACTTTTTGACCTTTTTCCATAGTAACTGATTTTTCATTACCATAGAAATCTCCATCACCGTTCATATGTGCAACATACGCTTTAGAGTTTTCAGCAAAAGGCTTAAGTCTGTGAGGATTGTTTTGAGCAAACTTTTTAACTGCTTTTGCAGCACGTCTGTCAGAATTTCCTTCACGAAGAACAGGATTAACTGCAGAACCAAGACATGTACTATATTTAGCTTGAATCTCTTTTTCCTCTTCAGTTGAAGGGTTCTCTGGATAATTTGGAATATCAAAACCTTGAGATTGAAGTTCAGCGATACAATCTTTAAGCTGACCAACAGATGCAGAGATGTTAGGAAGCTTAATGATGTTTGCTTCAGGTTTAAGTACCAACTCACCTAGTTTAGAAAGTTCATCTTCAGCAAGACCCATAGCAGCTAAAACTCTTCCTGCAAGTGAAATATCAGAAGTTACAACTTCTACACCAGCAGCCTGAGTAAACTTATTTACGATTGGTAGAAGCGAGTATGTAGCAAGAGCCGGAGCTTCATCAATTTTTGACCAAATAATTTTTGACATTGTGTGTCCTCATGAATGATTTTTTCCACAGAACCCTAAAAGTCTGTGAATTTACAAGTTAAATAATAACACTAAGATAGGTAATAACGCATAAGCTTTCCAAAACATTTGCTTATATTTACAATTTGTTTCATTTCGTAGCATGGCGTATGTTCTTTAAATGTGTAGAATAGTTACACGCAAAATCGTGTGTTCCACGTTTTGATCTCATAAAATATAAATACGATGTTTTAGCAGGGAATATTGCTGCGTGTATTGCTTTAAAGCTCACATTACATACAGGTATTTTTGGAACACCTTTATATTTGTATGTATTGTATGATGTTGTATCTTCACGAATCCTTTTTGGTGTTACTTTTTGATGTGAGTACTTCCCATAATTTAATGCCCCATCCATTTGAAGCTTCATCCCTTTTTTGATCCTATTATATATTACAGAACTTACAAGTGGCATCTCTTCGTTGTTTGCTGATTCTTTTTGTATCACTGAAGCAATTGCTACATAATGAAACCACCGTTTTTGATTATATGTTCCAAAAATCTTTTGAGAGAACTGTTTCATTTTTTCCATAGATTGTTCTACAAGAAGCTTCATTAAGGTATCTTCTGTAATACCAAGAGGAAACTTATAAGTATTTGGCACTAATACACCCTCTTGTAAAGGGGCATACTTATCGTATGCTTTTTGTAGTTTTTCTCTATCTAAATGCAAATTTTTTGCAAGTTGATTTAAAAAGATATATGTTGTTTCTCCTGGTATAAGTGTTACTGTTTGTAGTGCTGCTTTTGCTTTTGTTAGTTTATATAAAAAATCCCCTTTTGTATTGCGTGTTGTTCCCATATCAATCCATCCACTTTGTGGTGATCCTATAAATCTGAGTAAAAGAGCATCAAGTTTACAAACATTATACCCTTGATGTGATAAATGTGATATAATTTGATTAATACTTCCTTTGGGTATATAGAGTACTTGAGGTGTTTGAATAGGTTTTGTTAGGTAGTAAATGAAAGATAAACTAATTATTAAAACTATATCTATAATATACTCAAGTATTGTCAGTTTTTTTGTTGCCATTGCGTTACTCTTAATAATATTTTTTATCGCTCTTTTTAACGGAATCTACATACAACACTTTGATATTGCTAACATTAGTGTCGATCACTTAAGTGTTAAGTGGAATAATAAGATAGATCTTAGTATAAAAAAGCTTCGTATTGTACCACAAGATAACGCTTCTGCGTTTACTTTAACCCTAAAACAAACAAATAAATATATTGCCATTGCCCAAAGTGTTACAGAACTTTTTGATACTATTGATATAACTTCATTAGAGTATGCTGATACCAATGCTTCACTACACTATACAACCAAAGATGATGGATATTTTAAACTCAACACACCAACAATGCAACTCAACTCTCAACTCAATATAACGCCACAAGGTTTTCTTGAATATAAAATTTACAACTTCACAACAACAGATACAAAAATCAATCTCAAAGGTATCGCGTACTTAGATACACGTACAGCCCATTTATACTATAAAACCAATATAGCCCTCAGCGATGCCAATATAACACTCTATGGAATGAGTGATACGCAAACTATGCATTATGCTTTAAAAAGTAACAAACCAATACAAAATATCAAACCACTTATAGATATGGCTCATCTTCCTAAAAGTATCTATTATTGGGCATACAGTGCAATTAAGATGGATCATGTTGATATTCTTAAGTTTCATGGAACACTAGACTATGCTAACCTTCAAGAAGCGTATAAAAAAATATACATACTTGCAGATATAAAAAAGCTCCACTATACATATAACAAAAAGCTTGATGCTATCCATACAAAGCATACAGAACTTGAGTTTAAAGATGGTATTTTTTATATTCGTCCTAAAAGTGCATCAACATATAAACAATCTCTTGGAAACAGCTGGTTAAAAATCGACTTCACACAACCTCAAGAGATGCTTGATATCCACCTGCTCCTCAATGGAAAGCTGAATAAAAACATATTGAAAATTTTACAAGCTTACAACATAGAACTACCAATATTACAACATAGTGGATACGCAAAAACAGACCTAACCCTCACAATCAATCTTAGAACTATTACTGTAGATGCACAAGGGAAATTTTATGTTTCTAAAGGAAATTTTGACTATTTAGGGATGAATCTTGATGTAGCACACGCAAATATCCTTCTTAACAATTACGATATAAGAATTAAAAATATGGCAGTATCCCTTCATAAAGATATATATGCAAATGCTCTAGTAAATGTTACGTTTAATGCACATGTAAAACGTGGTACGATAAGTATGATTTTCAATCAAATAAGTTACAACTCAATAAAACTTGCATCGAAGAATCTGCGTGTTATATATCGTGTTCATCCATTAGGTGATACTCTTTTAATACCAAAGTCACAATGGCATATGCAAAATCATACTTTAACACTTGCAAAACTCAAAATTCCATTTAATATGAAAACGCTAGTTGCTTCTATATCACCAACTCTTTTTAGTATTAATGATGCAACAATGAAACTTCAAGGATATGTTGGTGGTAAACTTTTACTTAAAAAGAAAATTTTTGATGGTGAACTCGATATTATAAAACTCCATCTCAATGGACTTAAGCTTGCACAATCTACACTACAGCTTGGCGTACATTATGACAAAACATTCCAAATAAAGACAACAAAAAAAATATATTTTTCACTTAATGGATCACAATATATTAGTCATGGTCTTAATATTTCAATACATAAAAATCATATTAACTTTAATAAAACACTTTTACATATCAGTGATTTTATCACTACAAACCTTCGAGCATATTACAATACACGAACAAAACACGCAGATATTCACTTAGACACCATTACTATTAAAAATCCAAAAACAAAACATATACTTTATAAAAATAAAGATCTTAAACTAGAAGCACAAATTTATAAAAACAAAGTTACGCTAATCTCTAAAGAGCTTAAAAGCTATTTTGTATCAAATAAAGATGGGTGGAACGTCTCTATCTCAACTCTACAACCATTTGCTAAAAACTCTCCTTTTCTTAGAGGATATCAATTTACAAACGGAAAAATCACACTTGCTAAAAAAACAGATGCAAAATATACAGATTTTCATGCTGAAATAAACTACCCATATACGCTTTTACGCACAAAGGGATCAGCTATTTCACACTATACAATAAAAGGAAAGATCAAACATCAAGGAGACTTGTTTTGCACTATCAATAATGTCATACGCATATCATACAAAAATAAGCTTTCAATTAAAATCCATGATACAACTATTGATATAGACAATACACTCAAAGCAATTAAAAATATCACACATAATATGCCTAAAACCAAAACAAAAAAAGATTTCAATATTTTACTTGATGCAACAAATACACAACTTTATGTTGGCAATAACAGATATATCCTCTCTGATAAAATAACAATGCAATATTATGATAAAATCCTTACAGCACAACTTCTTCATAAAAAAGGTTTTGCTGGGTTAAAATATAAAGATGGCACTTTCCATCTCTATGGTGATGGATTTGGTGATACATTTATGCAAAAGCTCCTCTCATTGTCAAAATTTAAAGGGGGAACATTAGAATTTTCGATGCAGGGAAAACTTGATGATTATAATGCTGTATTTTTTATTAATAATACAACCATAAAAGATTATAAACTTATCAATAACATTCTTGCATTTATCAACACTGTACCATCACTAATGACATTTTCCATACCTGGATACAACAAAGATGGTTTAGCTGTTAAAGAGGCTTATATGAAGTTTCATGCTCTTAATGGATATTTTAATATTTCAGATATATATTTAGATTCTAAAGAGTTAAAAATCTTAGGGAAAGGAAAAGCTAGTATCGATCAAGATATGATAGATATACTACTTAATCTTAAAACAGATCTTGGAAGTAACTTATCAAAGATTCCACTTGTTGGATATCTAATCTTTGATGGAGAGAGCTTATCAACAACCTTAAAAATTACAGGAAAACTTACAGATCCAAAGGTTGATCTGCATTTGGCACAAGATATTATGGTCGCACCATTAAATATTATCAAACGGACAATAACCCTACCGTTTAAAATTATACAGAGTGCGACACAATAATCAAAATAAAAATTTTATTATTCGTTTCTCAATACTGTTAAAATATCTACTTCACTCGCTTTTTTTGCTGGATAGTAAGAAGAAAAAACAACAATACCAAAAGCACCAGTAATAATAAAAATAAAATCACGTACACTAAGATCTAACGGTAGAGTTGCTGTTGGATAGACATCTTTTGGTAAATGCACTATATCAAATGTACCAAGTACCCAAATTCCACCTAATCCTAAAACAACACCAGCGATAATACCACCAATACCTATAACAATACCCAAATATAAAAATACTTTTTTGATCTCTGCTTGTGTTGCTCCAAGAGAAAGGAGCAAAGCGATCTCCCCTCTTCTATTCATTACAGTCATAAGTAGTGAAGATATGATATTAATTGCAGCAATAAGGATAATAAGCATCAAAACGATAAATAATGAGCTCTTTTCCATCTCCAATGCTGCAAAAAAGTTCACATTATCTTCCCACCAACCTTTAATAACAACACTCTCAGGTAAAACTTTTGCTATTGCTTTTATATCCTCTTTTGGCTGCGTTGAAAAGATATGGATTCCATCATACTCATTGTGTGGAATATGTAAAATTGTTTGTAGTGCTTCAAGCGATGTATAAGAGTAGGCTTTGTCATACGCAGTTAAACCAGAATTAAAAAAAGAGTGCACACGAAAACGTTTGATTTTAGGCGTTACACTCAGCCCACCTGGTTCAAGATTTGTAAAAATGTACATCAACTTATCATGTACTTTAAGATCAAACTCCTCTTTTAAAGAGTTTCCAACAATCACATCATACTTTCCAAAATGTTGCGTGTCTATCGCTTTTTTTACAATACTATTAACTAATGCTTCATCTTGTAAATTCACACCAAATAGATATCCACCTTCTAGTTCTTGGTCTTTTCTAGCCATTACAGCAGTTTGTACATAGGGGGAAAATTTAAGATTACTAAAACGTGTTTCTAAATCAATAAGGAGATTTTCATTAACAGCACCATAAAATTTTGGAAGGATGGTAAGAGGATAGTTCATCACTGTGAGTTTCTTTTTAAACTCATTGTCAAAACCATTCATAAGTGCCATGGCAATAAGTAAAACCATAACACCTAGAGTGATACCTAAAAATGCCAAAAGAGCAGATATAAAAATAAATGGCTGCTCTTTATCAAAACGTAAAAAACGTCGTACGAGGTATGGAACTATATCTTTTTTCAAGAGGCAAACACACCTTTTTTTGGTCCACTTTTACCACAACACTGCTTATATTTTTTTCCACTTCCACATGGACATGGATCATTTCTTGCAGGTTTTTTTGCTCCAATTGTCTCATTTTGATCCTCTTCTTCAAGATTCAGACTACGAGCAAGTTCTTCTTGTTTTCTTTCAATTTCAAGTTTTTGAGCAAGTCTACGAGCTTCTTCTTCAGGATCTTCAACCTCAAAACGGATCATATGCAACATTTTTACAATATTTGCTTTAAGATCATTAATGAGTTCTGTAAAAAGGTTAAACGACTCTTTTTTATACTCAACCAAAGGATCTTTTTGATTATATGCACGTAAACGGATACCAGTTTTCATATTATCCATTTGATACAGATGTTCTCTCCACCCTTCATCAAGCACTTTAAGATAAAGTTCACGTTCAATCTCTGTACGTGTTTGAGTATCTACAACACTCATTTTCTCTTCATATTCACGTTGTGCTTTTTCAACGATATAGTCTAAAAGCTCATCATACTCTTTACCTTCAAGTTCAGAAACAGATACAATAAGTCCTAGTTCCTCTTGAAGGAGTTTTGTTAATTTTTCAAGATTAAACTCTTCATGTGAGATCCCTTCAAATATATCTGATTGAGCAAGCAATGCTTGTAAATACTCTTCACGATTTTGAGCAATTTTTGCAGAAATATCAAATTCAGGATCTAAAATTTCATTTCTAAATTTATATACTATCTTTCTTTGTTCATTTGCAACATCATCATATTCAACAATATGTTTACGACCTTCAAAGTGCATATTTTCAACTTTTTTCTGTGCTTTCTCAACTGCACGAGAAACCATAGTTGATTCTATATATTCACCATCTTCAACACCAAGTCGTTCCATAATACTTTTAATCTTGTCAGAACCAAAAATTCGTAATAAATTATCTTCTAAAGAGAGATAAAACTGTGTTGTTCCCGGATCACCCTGACGACCAGAACGACCACGAAGCTGATTATCAATACGACGATTTTCATGACGCTCTGTACCGATAATATATAATCCACCAAGATCTTTAACTTCATCACTTACTTTAATATCAACACCACGACCAGCCATATTTGTCGCAATTGTTACAGCGCCTTTTGCACCTGCGTGTTTAATAATTTCACCCTCTTGCTCATGATTTTTCGCATTTAAGACAGTATGTGGGATTTTTTCTTTTTTGAGTACTTCATGAAGTGCCTCAGACTTTTCGATAGATGCAGTACCTATAAGAACTGGTTGTCCTGTTTTTTGTAACTCTTTGATTTTTTCTATTACAGCACTAAACTTTTCAGCTTCAGTTTTATAAATAAGATCATTTAAATCTTTTCTAGCAATAGGAATATTTGTAGGGATAGAAACAACATCAAGATTGTATATCTGTGCAAATTCAGTAGCTTCTGTTTCTGCTGTACCTGTCATACCTGCAAGTTTATCATACATTCTAAAATAGTTTTGGAATGTAATATCTGCAAGTGTTTGTGTCTCCTCTTTAATCTCAACACCCTCTTTGGCTTCAAGTGCTTGATGTAATCCTTCACTAAAGCGACGACCTTCACTTAAACGACCAGTAAACTCATCAACAATAACAACTTCACCATCTTTTACTACATAATCAACATCTTTTTCAAAAAGATACTGAGCACGCAATGCATTATCTAAAACATGTGAAAGTTGTGGATTTTCAGGCGAGTAAAGATTCTCAACACCAAAAAGTTTTTCTGCTTTTGGGATACCTGCTTCTGTAATAAGAACCACTTTATCTTTTTCATCAACTGTAAAATCTACATCTTTTTCCATTTGCAATGCAACATTATTTGCACGTTCATAGTCTTGCATATTTCTATTTGTTGGTCCAGAGATAATAAGTGGTGTACGTGCTTCATCAATTAAAATTGAATCAACTTCATCAACGATAACAAAATTATGCCCACGCTGTACCATATACTCTTTTGAATAACTCATATTATCACGAAGGTAGTCAAATCCAAACTCATTGTTTGTACCATACGTGATATCTGCATTATATGCAGCTTTTTTCTCTTCAGGATCGTGCATATCTTCTAAGATAGTTCCCACCGTATAACCTAAAAACTCATATAATGGTCCCATCTCTTTTGCATCACGTGATGCCAAGTAATCATTTACTGTAACTAGATGCACACCTTTTTGTGTCATTGCATTAAGAGTAATCGCCAATGTTGCAACAAGTGTTTTACCCTCACCTGTTTTCATCTCAGCAATTTTTCCATCATGCAACACCATACCACCAATAAGCTGTACATCAAAATGTCGCATCCCTAAGACACGTTTTGATGCTTCACGTGTTATGGCAAAAGAATCATACAGAACATCATCAAGTGTCGCCTCACCAGCTAAAACACTTTTTTTAAGTTCTAAAAATGAAGCTTGAAGCTCCTCATCACTTAAAGCCTCATATTTATCCTCTAAAGCGTTTATCTGTTTTACTTTTTTAAAATATTTTTTTAATTCTCGGTCATTGGCTGTACCAAAAACCTTTCCCATGAATGCTTGTAGCATTTTCAACCTTATTATATTAATATTATGATCATTTTATCACATTAAATCTAATAAAAAGTATAAACTGAGAATTTGCTATAATTTTAGTCTAAAGGATAAAAATGAAAACAATAGTATTATCAACAATTTTTAGTGTTGCGTGTTTAGCCAACCTCAATACAATTAATCAGTTTGAAGCTGATTTTACTCAAACAATAGTCAATGACTCTAATAAGAGTGTTGTGTACAAAGGTTCAATACAAGCTTCAAAACCACAAATGGCTCACTGGAAATATATGACTCCTGTTGTCAAAGATATTTATATAAGAGATAATAAAATAGTTATTATCGAACCAGAGCTTGAACAAGCTGTTCTTAAAAGAATGGATGGTAATTTTGATTTTTTCAGTATGATTAATCATGCAAGAAAAGTCCGAAAAAATGTTTATGAAGCAAAATATCATGAAAAACATTTTTTTATTGTTACTAAAAACAATAAAATTGAAACTATTACATACCATGATGAGTTTGATAACAAAGTTGTGATCCATTTTAGTAATGAGAAGATCAATCACCCTATAAAAAATGAAGTATTTAACGCTGTAATACCAAAAGATTTTGATGTAATTATGGAGTAGAAATTTATCAAATATACACATTCCAAAGGGAAGATCCTTTGGAGATGTTGGCTACAAACTTAGTTAAGTTTGTAGTCTGGAATAAGGTTGAAGTTAAGATATTTATAGATATCTGCTTCTTTACCTTGGATTTTTTTCGTAAGTTCAAGATACTCTTCTTTTGTTGGAATTTTTCCAAGAAGCGCACATACTGCTGCAAGCTCTGCAGATCCAAGATACACTTGAGCACCTTTACCAAGACGATTATCAAAGTTACGAGTTGAAGTTGAGAATACAATTGCATTATCAGCAACGCGTGCTTGGTTACCCATACATAAAGAACATCCAGGAATCTCTGTACGAGCACCAGCTGCACCAAATAGTGCATAGTATCCCTCTTCAGTAAGTTGTTTTGCATCCATTTTTGTTGGAGGACAAACCCAAAGACGAGTTGGTACTGCACCCTCACCTTTTAACACTTCACCAAGAGCACGATAGTGACCAATATTTGTCATACAAGAACCAACAAATACTTCATCGATTTTTGTAGGTCTGTCAGATGCAAGAACTTCAGAGAGTGTTGCAACGTCATCTGGATCATTTGGACACGCTAAGATAGGCTCAGTAATCTCGTTTAGATCGATCTCAATTACTGCTGCATATTCAGCATCTTTGTCAGCTTCCATCAATGATGGGTTTTTAAGCCACTCTTCCATTTTAGTGATACGACGAGCTAAAGTTCTATGATCTTCATAACCAGCTTCAATCATAGACTCTAAAAGAACGATATTTGATTTAAGATATTCAACAACTGGTTCAGTGTTTAGTTTTACTGTACACGCAGCAGCACTACGCTCAGCAGAAGCATCAGAAAGCTCAAATGCTTGTTCAACTTTAAGATCTGGAAGACCTTCAATCTCTAAGATACGACCAGCAAAAATATTTTTCTTACCTTTTTTCTCAACAGTTAAAAGTCCCTCTTGGATCGCTTTGTGTGGAATAGCATTTACAAGGTCACGAAGTGTAATACCTGGTTGCATTTCACCTTTAAAACGAACAAGTACAGATTCTGGCATAGTAAGAGGCATTGAACCAGTAACACCAGCAAATGCAACAATACCAGAACCACCAGGGAAACTGATACCAATTGGGAAACGTGTATGAGAGTCTGCCCCAGTACCTACAGTATCTGGAAGAACCATTCTGTTTAACCAAGAGTGGATAACCCCATCACCAGGACGAAGAGCAACACCACTTCTACAAGAGATAAAATCAGGAAGCGTATGGTGCATCTTCACATCTGTTGGTTTTGGATATGCAGCTGTATGACAGAAAGATTGCATTACTAAATCAGCATTAAATCCTAGCGCAGCTAATTCTTTAATCTCATCTCTTGTCATTGGACCAGTTGTATCTTGAGAACCAACTGTACTCATCTCAGGCTCACAATACATACCAGGTCTTACACCTTCCATACCACAAGCTTTACCTACCATTTTTTGTGCTAACGTATACCCTTTACCAGTATCTTCTGGTTGATCTGGTGTTAAAAACACATCAGTAGTTCCCAAGCCAAGTACAGAACGTGCTTTTGAAGTTAAACCACGACCAATAATCAATGGAATACGACCACCAGCTCGTACTTCATCTGTAATTGTATTTGGGCGAAGATTAAATGTAGCAATACACTCACCATCTTTATGTGCTTCACCTTTATATGGATAGATATCAATTACATCACCCATCTCCATTTTTGTAACATCAAGTTCTAATGGAAGTGCACCAGAATCTTCAGCAGTAGCAAAGAAAATAGGAGCGATAATACCACCAAGTACTACACCACCAGTTCTTTTGTTTGGAACACCTGGAATATCCTCACCTAAATGCCATTGAACAGAGTTGATACCAGACTTACGAGATGAACCAGTACCTACAACATCACCAACATAAGCTACTGGATGACCTTTTTCTTTAAGTTTTTTGATAGTACCAATTGGATCATCCATTTTAGCAGCAAGCATAGAGTTTGCATGAAGTGGAATATCTGAACGTGTAAACGCTTCAGACGCAGGAGATAAATCATCAGTATTTGTTTCACCAGGAACTTTAAATACTGTAACAGTAATTTTTTCAGGAAGTTCTTGTTTATTTAAGAACCACTCAGCATTTGCCCATGAAGTAAGTACTTGTTTTGCAGCTTCGTTACCAGCTTTATAAAGCTCTTCAACGTCATTAAACGCATCATATACTAATAATGTATTTGACAATGCTTTAACAGCAGCTTCAACAACCTTTTCATTTTTAGAAGATAAACAATTTACTAAAGGTTTTACATTATATCCACCAAGCATCATACCAAGCATTTGTACAGCTTCTTCTGGAGCAATAGCAGCAACATGGTGCTCTTCTAAAGCAACTTCATTTAAAAATGCAGCTTTAACATATGCAGCATCATCAACACCCGGAGATACACGATTTTGTAAAAGGTCTAACATCTCTTCTACAAATTCACCCGTTTTGATAAACTCGATAACTTCTACAGTTTGTTCTGCAGTAAGTGGTAATGGAGGAACACCTAGTGCTTCTCTTTCAGCTACGTGAGCTGCGTAATCTTCTCTAAATCCCATAATCATTCCTATTTGGTAAATTTGGAGTATTATAACTTAAGAATTGTTAGAATTTTTATGAGTGTTACTAAAGTGCACAAGAATATTTTATTTTCTTTTTTCTATGTAGTAAAAAGTAACAGCAACAAGGTTTTAGAGGATCTCTCTAATACCTTTTGCATTCGGTTCGGAAAGGATTCCTTGTTGTTGGAGTTGTTCTATAACACGTGCTGAACGGTTATACCCTATTTGCAGTTTTCTTTGAAGATATGAAATAGATGTTTTACGATCTGTTAAAACAACATTTTTTGCTTCTTCAAATAAAGGATCAAGATCCTCTTCACTCATTTGTGTTGAAGAAGTGTTTTCGCCCTCTTCTGCTAAGAAACTTTGATCGTAATTTGGTTCACGTTGTGCTTTAATAAACTCAACAATATTTTCAATCTCCTCTTCTGTTGCCCATGGTGCATGTAAACGTACTAATCCAACAGCACCAGGAGGAGTAAAAAGCATATCCCCACGACCTAAAAGTGACTCTGCACCTAATTGATCTAAAATAATCTTTGAATCAACTTTTTGACCTACACGGTAGGAGATACGAGAAGGAAGGTTTGCTTTAATAAGACCTGTTACAACATCAACACTTGGTCTTTGGGTTGCGACAATCAAATGAATACCACATGCACGAGATTTTTGAGCTAATCGTGCTATTGAAATCTCAACATCCTTACCACTTGTCATCATTAAATCAGCTAATTCATCTATAATAACTACAATATATGGAAAATGTTCTCCACCTGTTTTTTTCACTTTTTCATTATAGTTTTCTATATTTTTTGTACGACTATCAGCCATCAGTTCATAGCGTCTTTCCATCTCAGCAACCATATTATTTAGTGCCGCAATTGCCTGTTTTGGCTTTGTGATAACTGGAGTTAAGAGATGAGGAATATCATTATATATAGAAAATTCTAACATTTTTGGATCTATCATCAATAAACGAAGCTGATCTGGAGAGTTTTTATATAAAAGTGAAAGGATCATAGCATTAATACCAACACTTTTACCACTTCCTGTTGTTCCTGCTATCAAGAGGTGTGGAAGTTTCTTAAGATCTGTAACAAACGGTTTACCAACAATATCCTTACCAAGTGCAATAGTCAAAGGTGATGCAGCTGTCTTAAAAAGTTTGTCATCTAAAAGTTCACGAAGATAAATTGTTTCTACTGTATCATTTGGGATCTCAATACCCACAACATTTTTTCCAGGAATAGGTGCTTGAATACGGATTGTTTCAGCTGAAAGTGCCATTGCAAGATCATCTTGAAGATTTAAAATCTTACTCACTTTAACATTTGCAGCAGGCTTAAACTCAAATGTGGAAACAACGGGACCAGCGTATGTACGCACTACATCACCATCTATCTTAAAATGTGCCAATTTTTCTATAAGAAAACGGATTTTATCATCAAGTTCACTCTCATCTACACCTTGTGATTTTTTTGTTGGTTTTTGTAAAAAATCGATTGGTGGAAGTTTAAAATTTTTCGGTTTTTCGGTTTTCCCTTTTTCAAGTGTTGCTAAGAGTTTTGTATTTTCTTCTAGTTCATCAACGATTACTGCTGATTTTGTATCTTTTACCTCTTTTGCTACTTCTATAATAGTTTTCTTTTTAGGTTCACAAGTTGTATTTTCTTGCATGTTTTGTTTATCATCTTGAACCTCTAACGATACTGGAGCTTTTTTACGTTTAATAACAAAAGATGTACTTTGTTCATCTTGCGTATAATCACTCACAAAATCTGACACTACTTCATCGTGTGTTGATTCTTCCTCTTGCGTGTTTAGATCTACACTCGTTTCTTGTTCATGTAATTTCTCTTGTTTTTGTGTATCTTTTTGATCTATTTGATCTTTATATTCATCTCTATCTTCTAGTTCAATTGTATCTTCTAATTCTTGATTTGATTGTGCTACATCAAACTCAGGTATAGTTTCGTGTACTTGTGCTTGTTCTTCATATATTGGTACTTGCTCTCCACGCAACTGTGCAATAAATAAACGAGCTTTTTGAAGTAGTTGTGCTGTTGTCATATCCAACACTATAAGCAAGGCAACTGAGGTGATAATAAACCAAAATACCCAAAGCCCAAACACACCTATATAAGGAGATAAAAAATCTACAAAATCACCACCAAATTTTCCTCTTAGATCCCCAGTGAAAAGCAAAGCTTGTGCTAAAAGTATAGAAAAAAAACCTAAAAATGCAGCAATTGTCAATTCAGCCTTACGGACATTAAAAGTGTTGTCCTTATAGAATCGATAAAGTGGAAAAAGTAATAAAAATAGATAAATAAATGCAAAATATCCAAAATAAAGAGTGTTATATGATGCAAAAGTTGCACCATAACTTCCCATAAGTCCACTACTTCCAAAAAGTGTTGAAAAACCCAAATATATCAACACACCAAAAACTATAATAAAACCTGTGTCTTTCAAATTGTATAACCTTTAGTAGTATTTAATTGTAAAAAGTGATTTATATCAGCGAAGTATAGCCAAAAAATTTCTAAGAAAAAAATTTTTTGGCATTTTGTCATATTTTATAAGTAGTTTACAAGACTTAATTTAGAAACTTTACCTACTAAAGAGAGCATAGCTTGATAATTAAGATCAAGTTGTTGTAATTTTAATGATGCTTCTGCCATATCTGTATCTATTACCGAAGAGCGAAGGGAAGTTGCACTCACTTCTAACATCTGTGTTCTCTCAACAGCAACACTCAATGTATTAGAATACGCACCCACTTTCGAATGTACAGTATTAACATGTTGACTTAATCCATCAATCATATCCAATGCCTCTTCCATACCTATACTTTTACGATCTACTGATGCATCTGCATAGTTTGTACCATTTTTCACAGAATCGATCACTTTATCAATCGTAGTAAAAAAGTCTAATTTTGGATCATTAACACGCAATGCATTATTAGCATTAAAAGTTAATGCTGATTTTTTTGAAAGATCTGAAAAATCATCACTATTTGTATCATACATTGCAATAGATGCTTGTGTATTACTTGATGTTTTATCTTCAAATCGTAATGTTGCATTATAATCTAAAGAGACTGAACCTTTTTTATTTGCATCTTCTATCGCTTGATCATATTCATCTGCACTTCCAGGTGAAGAAGCTGGAAGTGTATTTGTTGTAACCATATTCATCACATCCATTAACTGCTGATAAGTCATCTCATCAGCATCTACTGCTTTACGACCATTTGGATCCATATCGTAGATATTATAGTCTGTATCTACACTTCCATCACCATCAGTATCTACTGAAAAAATCGAACCACCATTTGCTTCAGAGCGTAACTGTATTTGTGCTGTATAATCATTACCGTTTATATCTTTTCCAACAAGATCAAAAACAGTACCATCTAATGTACCATCATTTCCAACAGAAAGATCTGCTACCTCTGAAATTTTAGTAGATGGCTGTGCGTAACTATTATCATCTTTTACAATTTGCATAATATTACTTTGTAATACTGAGCCAGATTTTTCAAACACTCCTTTATCATACACTAATCCATCGATATTTTGTGCAGCTGTTCTAGCTGGATCAAGATCAGAAAGAAGAAACTCTTTTACATAAAGGTTTGATGTTGCTGTGCCGTTTTTGATTTTATTATAATCATTTTCTCCAACATCAAGATCTTTAAGATTATCTACATTTGCATCATCTCCGTTACCATCACCATTTTCATCACTTGCTACATCAAAATCTACTGCACCTACCATATGAAAATCGAGTTTTGATGATCCATTTTGTCTATCTTGTACAACAATTTCACCCGAAGTATTCATAGAAACATCTACAAGTTGTGTATTTTGATCATTTCCATATGCTTTTGCGATTGCATCTAATAAATCATTAACACTTTGATTATCTTGCAGGGCTATTTTGTCTTTTATAGCACTTCCATCACTTCCAACACCTTGAATATAAAAATATGCAGTATTGACTGTATTTTCATCGTTATCTTTATCACCCATAAGCTCGCGAATACTGCTACTTGGTGTTAATGCTTCACTTGTATTGATTAGATTTTTATTAACAACATTTGTTGTGATACTCTTGCGTGTATTGCCATTTTCACCTAAAAAAAGTTCTGCACCAGAAATATTATATGCTTGTTTATTTTGTGAACCAATCATTACATCTAAAGAACGATCATCACCATGATAGCGACCTTCTTCATCAATAGGTTTTACATCCACTTTTGAACCAGAAAATAAAAATTTTCCGTTTATTGATGTGTTGGCAAGTTGTTGAAGATTTTTTTTGATCCCTTCTAACTCTTTGGCTATTGCATCTCTTGAGTTTTGATCTTGTGTATCATTAGAAGCTTGTAAAAGAAGAACTTTCATACGATTAAGATTATCTGAAAAGTCATTTAAGACAGTATCTGTTTGGTCTGCCACTTTATAACCACTATCAGCACTCTGTTTTATTTGTGCAAGTGTTGTGATCTCATTATCCAAACGCATAGTCTCTGTAAAAGTTCGCACATCATCACTAGCATATGTAATGCTTAAACCTGTAGAGATTTGTCTGTTTACATCAAAGAGTTCTCTATTTATCTTTGAATTGTTATTTGCATATAAATTATCATAATACATACTTGATGTGATACGCATGGGATCCTCCGAAACTTCATTCTTCTCTTGTTTCTAGCAAGAAAAGTTCCATCTTTAGTTACCATACATATCGACACTTTTGCTATTTTATTAAACGAGCAATTTTTCCTTGTATCTTAAGCCATATCTTGTGTTCAACAAGTGGAAAACCTGCAAAAACTTTTCCACTCTCTTTGATCGATTTTGTAATACCACTGCGTGCTGCAAAAGTGTTAAATGGAGCGATGCTTAAGTGCCCTGCTGTACCACTTTGTGCACCAAATACATTATTTTGAGCAATAATAGTTGAACCTGCAAATCCAGCTTGAGCAGCAGCAACACTTCCTTTACCAAACACGCAGTTATGCGCTACTTGAATAAGGTTATCAAGACGAACACCAGATTCAATTAATGTTGTTCCAAATACTGCTCTATCTATTGTTGTATTTGCACCAATCTCAACATCATCACCAATTACAACATTGCCATTATGATATATTTTATTGTGCTCACCCAGCTTGTTTGATGCAAAACCAAAACCATCACTACCTATTACAACACCTGCGTGTATGATACATTCAGATCCAATAACACAATCTCTATACACAACTACATTTGGATATAAAACTGTATTATCACCGATAGAACAGCCACTGCCAACATATACACCAGCCATAATTGTACAGTTTTTTCCTATAACTGCACCATTTGCCAAAGTTGCCTTTGGATCTACATGAGTGCCCTCACCCACTATAGCTTTAGGAGCATCAATATCTTCATACGGTGATGCAAAATATTTTGATAATGTTGCCATTTGCCAATATGGATCATCAACAACAAGTGCAACAGAATTTTTGGGAACAAACTCTTGTGTTGCACTATTAACAATAACAGCACCAGCTTGTGTATTTGGAATATCTTTTATATATTTTTTATTTGCTACAAAAGAGAGCTCATTTTGTGTCGCATCTTTAAGGGTATTCATAGAGAGGATCTCTTTATCCTCTCCACTAAACTCTGCACCTATGATATTTGCAATTTCACTAAGTTTCATCATTTATCTCTCTAATGCAACAGCACCACTACGAACAATCTCTTTAGGATTGTAGCGCTTTATCGCCTGTAGATAATTATCAACACGTTTTGGTTCATCAGCAACCATTGCAATAATCATACTTTCACCAACATTTACAATCTTACCATTATACGCTTCAGAGATTGCATTAATATCACTAAGATTTTCCGTGATAGGAAATTTTACCATAGCCATCTCTTTTTCAACCATATCTTCATGTTCATACACACGCAATACAGGAATGAGCTTATGAAGCTGTTTTGTAATCTGTTCCATAACTCGTACACTCCCAGATGTTGCTATTGTTAAGCGTGAGTATTTTGTATCTGGGATAGGAGCAACAGTTAATGATGTGATATTATATCCACGACCAGAGAAAAGATCAGTAACACGCGAAAGCACACTCGCTTCATTTATAACAATAACAGAGATTACTCTTCTAGCATTATCACTATTCATTATTTGTTCTCCTTTTTCTCTAGTAACATCATATTAAATAAGCTTCCACCTGCTGGAACCATAGGAAGTACATTTTCAAATCTCTCAACAATTACCTCAATAAATGCAACAACATTTTTTTCTACTGCATCTTTTAATGCTGCATCAAACTCCTCTTTTGTACGAACTCTATACCCTATACCACCAAATGCTTCGGAGAGTTTTACAAAATCAGGCTGAACACTTAGATCTGTTTCAGCATGACGTTTATCATAGAAAAGTGTTTGCCACTGACGTACCATTCCAAGGAAGTTATTATTTAATATGATATTTATTACAGGAAGTTTTTTCTCAACAGCTGTCATAAGTTCTTGAACATTCATCAAGATTGAACCATCTCCTGTAAAGTTAATACTCACTTTATCTGGAGCACCAGCTTTTACCCCAAGTGCAGCAGGAAAACCAAAGCCCATTGTACCAAGTCCACCAGAACTTACAAACTGACGAGGTCTACTAAATGGATAAAACTGTGCCGTCCACATTTGATGTTGTCCAACATCAGTTGAGATATTTGCATCATCACCCAAAATTTCACCAACACGTTCAATAACCCACTGAGGTTTTAATCTATCACTATCCTCATGATATGTAAGTGGATGGAGTGCATCAAAATTATTGATAGTATCTCTCCATGTTGCATAATTAGAACTATCAATACCATCTATGAGTTTTAGCATATCATTTACAACATTCTTTACATCACCTACAATAGGAAAATCTGCATCTACAAGTTTTGAGATCGATGCTGGATCAATATCTACATGGATAACTCCTGCATTTTTTGCAAATTCTGAGAGTTTTCCTGTTACACGGTCATCAAAACGTGCACCAAGTGCTATTAAAAGATCGGTTTCACTTGCAGCCATATTTGCAGCGTAACTTCCATGCATACCAAGCATACCAACAAGAAGTTCATCATCATGAGCCAGTGTACCTCTTGCCATAAATGTCTCAACAGCAGGGATACCTGTCTTATGTACCAACTCGCGAACTTCATATGCTGCATTTGCATTGATAATACCACCACCAAGATAAAATAATGGACGTTTTGCTTTTGCTATAGCTTCCATCGCTTTTTTAATCTGACGAGGATTCCCTTTTGTATGTGGTTTATATGTTTCAAGATTTATCTCTATATCATAGTCAAATTCAGCTATTTGTGCTGTTACATCTTTTGGAATATCAACATGCACAGGACCTGGACGACCAGATGATGCAATATAAAATGCCTCTTTTAAAATACGTGGAAGGTCTGCTGCATCTGTTACAAGATAGTTATGTTTTGTACAACTACGAGAGATACCAACTGCATCAATCTCTTGGAAAGCATCAGTACCGATAAGACTCATAGGGACTTGTCCAGAGATAACAACTAGTGGAATAGAATCCATATAAGCATCAGCAAGTCCTGTTACAGCATTGGTAAATCCTGGTCCAGATGTGATCATAGCCACACCCACTTTACCAGTAGCTTTTGCGTACCCTTCTGCTGCGTGTACAGAAGCTTGTTCATGACGATTTAAAATATGATGAAAGCTGTTTTGTTTATATATCTCATCATAAACATTCATTATCGCTCCACCAGGGTAACCAAAAACAGTATCTACCCCTTCTGCGATTAATGCTTCAATGACCATCTGTGCGCCACTCATTTGCATGACAAGTCTCCTCTAAAATGAAAAATTAGGAGATTATACAGAAGATAAGCTATATTTGAGGTTAAAAACTAAGCTAACTTTATCGTTGCAATTTATTCAAAGATAGAATCAACAATCATTGATGGTCGCCACATCTCTTTTGAACCTTTTTTTAGGTTATCAAGTTGTAGTTTCGTATCTGGATATTTATTTTTAAATATCTCATAAAATAGTTCAATTTGATCATCTATACCAAAATTAACTATATAATTTTTAATACCTTGCTCAATTTTTGTACGATCCTCTTGCTCTCTCATTGCGTGTTCAAGTTGACTTATATAACACCATGCAAATACTGTTGCAAGTGCAGTATATTTTGAGTGGATATTCATATATTTTTGTAATACTTGTTTAATCCCTTGCGCATCACCTAATGCAGCATATGCATTAGCCTTTTTAAGGTCTTCATTCCATGCATATTGAAGCTTTTTACCATCTTTGGTCTCTTCTAACTCTTCATGTAATGCTATCATATCATAAGCTGTTTCAAAATCACCACTAGCAACAGCATCATAAAATTTTTGTTTATTTTCTATCTCTTGTAATGAATCACGTACATCTTGAGTAAAATCGGTAAAATTATTCAATATACGTAAAATTTTCATCGCTTCTACATTTTCACCATCATAAATCAGCTTTTGTGCCTTCATATACAAATTATCTGCATAAACCATCATCTTATCATACTCTGGAAATTCACGTAAAAATGGATGCTGTTTTACAAGTTCAGATGCTACACGGAAATCTTTTTTACCTAATGCATTTTTAAAGCGTTTATACACTTCACCTTTGGTTAAAACATCTTGTATAAAGATCGTTTTTTCACTAACACCTCTATATGGTGCCAAAATCTCTCGTGCTTTATCTGTTCCATGAGGTTTTAAAGCATATTTCAATGCTTCAAACAATGTTTTTTTCCATCGCTGTTCAAGTTGTTGATAAATTTTTGATTCTTTATATACTGGATATTGATTTGCAAGACTGTATGCCAAGGCAATTTTTCCAGATTTTGCCAAGGTAACAAACTTATCATACTCTTGATAATCTTTAAAAAGTTTTTGAATAATACGATTTTTAGCAGGAATATCTCGAAAAGACTTAAGCATTAACTCAGCTTTTTCTTTTTGTCTATTTTGAAGTGCCAATTTTGCTTTTGCAAGGGTGTTTTCCCATAAATCTGAAACAAGTTCATAGATATGAGTGTATCGAAGCACAGGGTTTTGTTTCACCTCTTCTTCTATGGCATCAATATCTTTTTTCATTAACAAAGTTTTGAGTTTATCTTCATTTTCATAGATATTAAAGTACATGATAAACCCATCTTGTGTACCTAATACAAGATGGTTACTCTCTTCATCAAAGGTCATAGATAAAATTGGTGATGTCACTTTAATATAGCGAGGTTCTAAAAGCTCATATGTTTGTAAATCATACAAAAGTACATACCCTAGTTTTGAACCTAAAAATAAAAATTGATCATTTGCACTTATAGTTAATGCAACAATATCATCATGAATACCATTTAAACGCTCTATCACTTTACCACTATAGATATTCCAAATGATCGCTTTTGAGTTTTTATCTATACTAATGAGTTTATTTTTATCAAAAAAACGAATTTTCATAACAGGAGCTGCGTGTGCTTTGAGCTTCTCTTTTGGTTGCATCGTAACAAGATTAAAGAGTTGGATTTTACGATCATAACTCGCAGTAGCTACCCAGTTGCCATTACGTGAAAACGCTACATCATTGATCGTATCTGCATGGTGAGGAAGTGTAAAAACAAGCTTACCACTCTTTACATCAAGAGCGAATGTCTTTCCATCATCACCACATGAAAACATATAACGAGATTTTGTATCTATGCCAACGCATGAAGCTTCACCCTGATGGCGATCCACTTTTGCAACAGCTTTTTTCGTTTTTGCATTATAAAGACGGGATTCTCTGGCATCTGCTGAGAGTGTAGCAAAATATTCACCATCATTACTATATGCTACAACACAGTTTTTATAGTATTGATGATGAATATTTACTTTAAAACCATTTTTAAGTTTAAAAGTGTCTTTATTGTAAAACCGTACTGTTGTTTCAGCATCAATAATACATAAACTTTGATCCTCTAGTATCTTTGCCAAAATAACTGGTTTGACAACACTTAAACTCTTCACCATCTTCATAACTGCACTACTCCCTTAAATAACCCTCTTTTTTTAATGCCAAACGGATCTGTTCTTGGTGTTCTAACCCTTTTGTCTCCATGTGAACCGTAACATTTGCATCACCATAATCTAACGATATTGCTGTACGATCATATGCAATATGTACTATATTAGCATTTAGTTCTTGAAGTATTTGTGTAAAACGCATTAATGAACCAGGTTTATCAACAAGTGTTACCGTTACTTTCATCTTTCTATGTGATTTTAACAAACCTTTTTCGATAATAACAGAAAGGAGTGTCACATCCATATTACCACCACTTAAGATGATAACAATATTTTTACCCTTATATGCCAAAAGTTTGTTGTGAAGCAATGCAGCAACTCCAACAGCACCAGCACCTTCTACAACCAGTTTTTGTTTCTCTAAAAGATATAAAATAGCACTTGCTATCTCTTCATCATCAACACTAACAATGGCATCTACATACTTTAAAGCATACTCTAAAGTGATATCAGAAGTATCTCGCACAGCAATCCCATCTGCTATGGTACGAACACTTGTAGTATCGATAGCTCTTTTTTCATCAAAAGATTGTTTAAAAGCTGGAGCACCACTGGCACTTACACCCACAACTTCTATATCTTTTTTCATCTCTTTGAGTGCTGTTGCAACACCAGCTATGAGTCCACCTCCACCGATTGGAACAACAACCACATCAGCATCTTGACACTGTTGTAAAATCTCCAAGCCAACAGTTCCTTGACCAGCAATCACCTCTGCATCTTCAAAAGGATGGACAAAGGTAAGGTTGTGTTTTGCTCCATATTCTAAAGCATACGCATACGCCTCATCATAGTTACTTCCTGCTAAAATCACCTCTGCACCATAATGTTTTACACCATTAATCTTTGTCAATGGTGTTGATTCTGGCATCACAATAACTGCTTTGATTCCAAACTTCTGTGCTGAGAGTGCTACACCTTGTGCATGATTTCCTGCACTTGCTGCAACTACACCACATTGACGTTCATCTTCTAAAAGAGATGCTATTTTATTGTATGCACCACGAATCTTAAATGCACCAGTGATTTGAAGATTCTCTTTTTTGAGATAAATATTGCTTTGTGCCACTTCACTAAGATAAGGAGCATATGCCAAAGGTGTTTTTGCAACAACACCCTCAATACGCTGTTGTGCTTGTTGTATATCATCTAATTGTATCAACGAAACAACCTATGCAAAAATATCTCTATGATCTACCATAGCACATCTGTTTTGAACAACTTTCATCCCTGCGTCTTGTGCTTTTTGTGCGGCTGCATTGTTTACAAGACCTACTTGTCCCCAAAATACTTTCACATCACCACGAGCGATACACGCATCTGCTACTGCATCAAAAACAGCAGGTTTTCTAAAAATATCTACCATATCAACTTCAAAAGGGATCTCAGCTAAAGAACGGTACACTTTTTCACCAAGTATCTCATCCTCTTTAGGATATACAGGTACTATCTTATACCCTGCTTCTTGAAGATATTTTGCAACTCTGTGACTTGCTTTTGTTTCATTTGGAGAAAGACCCAAAACAGCGATAGTTTTTACACTTTCAAATATCTCTTTTATCTCTTCCATATTTGCATTAACACTAGGAAATTCGCATTCCATTTTTATCCTTTAGTACAATATCTACTCAAAAAGTAGAAAAAAGTTTATCTAAAGAGATTATATCAAAAAATATATTAAGTATGTATGCTACTTGTTCCATCACCATGAGGTACAACTTTGATCTGTAGTGGTATTCGCTCTTTTAGGGCTTCAACATGAGAGATAACCCCTACCATTTTTCCTCTATTTTGTAAAAGATTCAAAGCATCTAAGGCGATCTCAAGACTTTGGGCATCAAGTGTTCCAAAACCTTCATCTAAAAAGAGTGAATCTATCGAGATTTTTTGACTTGCTAACTCGGAGAGTGCTAATGCTAATGCCAAACTAACAATAAAACTCTCGCCACCAGAAAGTGTTGCTACACCTCGAACAACATTCCCTTGATACGCATCGATAATCTCCAACTCTAAAAGCTTCTCTTTGTTGCGTGTTAGCTTGTAACGATCACTTAAAGTTTTAAGATGTTCATTTGCAAGGTAGATAAGTTGATCGAGTGTCACACCCTGAGCAAACTTTTTAAACTTCGCTCCATCAGCTGAGCCTATAAGCTCATTGAGCTTTGTCCAGACACTATAGTGGTGTTGTAGTTGTTGCAGTGTTGTGTTCTTCTCTTGTAACTCTTGTAAATGGATAGTATCGAGCTCAAGCTCTTTTTTTATACGTCCTATCTCTTCTTGAAGTGCATCTGCTTTTTGTTGTTGCAATGCCATTATAATTTGAAGTTGCTCTTGTGTTTTCTCTGTTGGGCATTGTTGCATATGCTCTTCTAGCTCTTTTTGTGTTTGTTGCTGAAGTGTTTGCATCTTGTGATACTCATCTTCAAGCTTTGAACACACTATTTGAAGTGCTTTTATCTCATCTTGTGGCAGTACTGCGTGTTGAAATGCTATTGTATCTTTAAAACCTCGCTCATACAAACCAGCTTCAAAATCTTTTTGGTGTTGTATTTTTTGTTCTTTGAGCTTATATAGTGTATCTTCTAACTCTTTTTGTAGTTCCTGTTTCTCTTGAAGTTCCACACGCATACCATTAAGTTGCACAGCAGTTTCATGTACCTGAGTTTGCAATGCTTTGTATGCTGTTGTTATCGTATGCTCATACAGATCAAGATCTTCAACATCAATTAAAGCCTTTTTTTCTTCTTCAAGAAGATCATAGCGTTTTTGTTCATCTGCGTGTTTTTGTTCTTGCTCTAATATCGCTTGAGATTGCTGAATCTTTTGTTTGTAGTGTTCTATGGAATTACGTTTTTTTTGTATGAGTTCTTTATGCTCTTGATAACGTTCTCGTGCTTTATCTCGCTCATGTAGCAACAACTCTTTTTTATAGCGATCTTCTTTAATCTCTTGGAGTTGTTCTAGTATCTTTTGTTTTTGTTTTTGTATCCCCTCTTTACTTTGTGGATCTAACTCTTGTTTATAACTCTCAAAAAGCTTTTGTATACTTAGTAGTTGTTCTTGAAGTGTAGTTATCTCTAAAGCCAATGTTTTTGCGTGTTCTTGCGTTTTGCTCAACTCCTTTTCAAGCTCACGCAACAGTTTCTCTTCATCTTCAAGGTGTAATTCCTCTTGCTCACGCAATGCTTTGGTTTGTGTGGTAGGAGGTTGTACAGAACCATCAACAAAAGGGTGTGTTGTGGCTCCACATACAAAACAAGGCTCACCATCTTTAAGATACCCTCTTTGTGCTTCATACTTCTGTACCAACTGCTCATACGCCTCTTTTTCACGCAAAAGTTCGATCTGTTTTTTAAGTGTGTGTCGATAGCTGTATTTAACATCGATCATCTCTTGTAATGAAGCAAGTTGTGTTTGGATATGGGTATATTGCTCTTGTTTGAGTTGCTTTTGGTGTATCTGGTTTTCATACAGTTGTAAAGAGTCTAAAAGCTTTTGTACTACTGTAAGCTCTTGAGTGAGTGTATCTTCAAGAACCATACCCTTTTGTGTTTTTTCTTCATACACTTTATAAGACGCTTCTGCTTCTTTTAATGCTTCTTGAAGTGTTATACTCTGTTCTTGGTATTGTTCTAACTCTTTGCGTGTTGTCTCATACTCACGATCTAATTGCTCTTTATATGTTTTTGTATCTACATGGGTATCGAGTGTATGTTTCATCGTTAAAATAGTATTTTGATACTCTGCGAGTTGTGTTGCAATCGACTCTTGTTGTGTTGCTATTTTGCGTGTTTGTTTAAGTTTTTCTTGGGTCTTTTCATACTCTTTGGTTTGAGTTTTGAGTTGCTCTTGAAGTTGCGTGTGATGTATGGTGTGTTGTTGTATATTTTGATAAAGCTCTTTGATCTCTTGAGTAAGGTTTTGATGCTGTGCATCTGTTTGTTCTATACTCTTTTGTAGCTGTTGCAAAGTAGTAGCTTGTGGCAGTAAAGCCAAAGCCTGATGTGCTAAATGAAGTTTTTCAAAAGAATCTTTGTGTTGTTCTTTGAGCCTTTGTGCTAATGCAAATCCATCTGTATATTCTTTAAGATTGTTTTGAAGCTCCTCATGGCGTTGAAACCATGCCAATGAGTTTGTAAGCTTTTGTATATCTTGTTGTGTTTGCTCTTTTTGTTCTTGTACTTGATGAAGGTTTTGCTCCAGCGCTATGCGATCCTCACTACTTAATACCTCTATGGCATCAATAAGTGTTTGTTGCTGGGATAACTCCTGTTCATAGAAACGATACTTTTCAAAAACTTTTTGTGAAATGGTTGCATAGATTTGTGTACCTGTAATCTTCTCTAAAAGTGCTGAACGCTCTTTTTCATCTGCTTTTAAAAATGCATCAAATCCACCTTGTGCTAAAAGCATCGATTGTGTAAAACGCCCAAAATCTAATCCTGAAAGCTCTTCTACTTTTTTAGGAACTTCACGAGACTTTAAAGGTATAATCGTATCTGTACTAAGATCAACTAGTTCCATCTTTGCACTTTGAAATGCACCATCATGTTTCTTATGTGCTCGTCTTTGTGCCCATGAACTACGGTACCGTTTCCCCTTAACCTCAAACTCCACTTCACAATATGCCTCACCACATTGGCGTGAGATAAGATCATTAGGATTTTTAAGACGTGCTGTTCTTCCATAGAGTGCACAACTAATAATATCTAAAATAGTACTCTTTCCTGACCCAGTAGGCCCAACAATGGCAAAAAGCGCACTTTGTTTAGTTAACGCTTCAAAATCTATCGATATATTCCCTTTTAAAGAGTTGATATTTAGTGCTTTGAGTGAGAGTATCTTCATCCTTGTTCAACCTCATATTCAACCTCTTCAAAACACGCAAGAAGTTGTTCTTGAAACTTTTTATCTATACCCTCTTCTTGTTCAAGTCTTTTGATAAAAAGATCTTTTGGAGTAAGTTGTTCTAAACTCAGCACCTTAAAATCATCTTGCTGTGTTGCGTGTTGAGCTGTTTGAATCTTAACAGCTAAAAGTGTAAGATCTAGTTCAGATGCTTTTTGTCGTATCTGCTGATTTGCAAAAAATGGGTTAGAATCATCTAGGTGTACCTCTATCCAGCTTTGTTTATCTTTTATTGTTTCAAGTGATGTTACAACAGCATGAAGATCTCCACGTAATACAACCAATGGTCTAAACGATGGGATCTGTACCTCATGTATCATAGGTTTTTTACCTTCAAACTCTACTATATTGACCTTTTTTTGTGTAGAAGCTTCCGAAAAGCTCAAAGGGATGGGTGATCCACTATAGCGTACATGTTGATAACCAACCTTTTGGTTCGTATGTAAATGCCCTAACGCTACATAATCAAACCTAGCTAAAAAGGCACTATCTATCGCCAATGAAGTACCAATATAGATCTCCCTTTCTGATTCACTTGTTTGTGAGCCAAGTACCGTAAGATGTCCTGTGGCGATGATTGGTATATCTTTTTTATCAACACGCAACAATGCCTCTTCATACACACGTTGATAGTGTGTAACAATCCCCTCACTAAGTGCTGTTTCTTTTTGACTCATACTCTGTGCTTTTTGAGACTGACGCACAACATAATCACGCAAAAAAGGTACAGCACATACAACAGCAAGAAGTTTATCATCTTCTACTATCTCGATGATCTCATCTTCACTCTTATCACCACTTGTAATAACAGAGATATTAAGTGCTTTAAGAAGCTGTTGAGAAGCTTTTAATGTCGCGATAGAATCATGGTTTCCAGCTGTTATGATGATATGTTTACAGATACTACTAAGGCGTGTTAAGAAGTTATAATACAATTCAAGTGCATAATTAGGTGGTGTAGCAGTATCAAAAATATCCCCTGCTACAATCACAACATCGATAGACTCTTGTTGTACCTTTTGAAGAAGCCATTGTAAAAATGCTTCATGTTCTGCTTTACGACTGCGTGTCATAAACAACTGTCCTAAATGCCAATCAGAGGTGTGTAGTATCTTCATAGTATCCTAACTTTTTCATATGAGATATTATATCTTGAATATCATAAGAAACGAGATAAACTTCCATACACTTTTATCACTTCATTTGCTCATTCTATCTTTTAGTCTTTATGCTAAAACACAAACTAATATCCTTGAGGTGGATGCTTTGGTGGATTTAGTGTAGATGAGCTTAAAGATGTGGTAAGGGAACTGTTTCATATCTTTTAATATTAAACAATGCAAAAGCTGTTACAAGAGTTGCGTGTCCACACATATCGACCTCAACAGCAGAATTCCCCTCAAAAACATTGCGTGTGAAGGTGTCTATTTGGTATATGTTTAGTTACATTGGTATTTTTCTATTGTCATTAGTTTTATATAAGCTCATTAGCAAAGAACTTGTAATGAAACGAACTCGGTTTTTTTACGAACTACAGGTGGCGTTTTCTCTTTTTGTTACATAAGCCTCAAAAAAAGCAACTTTTAAAAAGTTCTTTTCATAATAAGGATTCTTTATAAATTGTTTATTTTTCACTTCCAAATACTTTTGTTTTGAGATAGAATATCCCACTATCTCATCTTCCATTTGAACTAACCAATATTTTTCACTTTCAGAACTCAAAACTGCTTTATATCTCTCTTCTATCCCAAACAATTCTATCCAAGTATCAACCTTTTCTTGCTCTTGGGCTGTTATAGTTAGAGTAATATTTTCAGGTTTTATATCACTAAAAGAAT
>Ga0256843_1000646_pt1 | contig 29185 bp, 26 predicted proteins | sample AlvinellametaG_FD_191572 | JGI IMG/M metagenome (GOLD analysis project Ga0256843, IMG submission 191572) | Pompeii worm associated microbial communities from hydrothermal vent at the East Pacific Rise, Pacific Ocean - Alvinella | ecosystem: Host-associated > Annelida > Integument > Unclassified ... | reverse complement strand
TTTTGCTACACTTCCCAAACTTGTCCGAGATGCAAAATCCTTGCGTGAGGCGCAAAAAAGTTTGAGTAACTATCTCTATGGGACAAAGAGAGTAGAACTCTTTCGCCAAAAAGCTTTGAAGATGGAGTCTAAAGTAGGTCAAAGCCGTAGTGAGTTTTTAGTAGAGGTAGCTGATAGGTTGCGTGAGAAACGAGATGAGAAGATAGAGAAGCTTGAAAAACGTTACAGTAAGAAGTTTCAAACACTACAGAGAAAGGTAGAGAGACTGGAGCTTAAACTGCAAAAAGAGCAAGAGGATGTAAGTTCTAAAACATCTGATACACTTATTGATGTAGGCTTAGCACTCTTTGGGGCATTTTTTGGAAAAAGTAGTAGTTCTATGAGTAGTGTTCGTAGAGGTGCCTCAGCACTGAAAAAAGGCCGTGATGTCTTTAAAGAGAAAGATGATGTAAAGAATGTAACACACTTACTTGAATCTGCGGAGTATGAGATTGAAGCCTTGCAAAATGAACTCCAAGAGGAGATAGTTAAGATTCAAGAGAGCTTTGAAGAAGAGAACTATCCGATTGAACTATTTTATATCAAGCCAAGAAGAAGTGATATTGTCATCAATGATATTGCACTGCTTTGGCAACAGTAAATTTATTATAAGGAAAATATATGTTAGATACTATCTATTTAGATAATCCACTTAAGAGTTGGATACTGGCCTTTGCCATTGCTGCAGGTTCCATTGTTTTTGCACGTTTGCTTTATTGGAGTATTCAAAAAACTTTAAAGGTGTATACAAAAAAGACAGAGAATGATCTGGATTTTATTGTTGTTGATATGCTTGAAGAGCCTCTCTCTTTAGCACTTTCTTTGATTGGGATCTGGTTTGCTATAGATGTTTTAAATATAAGTGAGGGTGTTCGAAAATTTATAGATAGTGTTTTTTACTTTTTGGTTATTTTTAATATTGCATGGTTTGCTACACGTCTTTTGGATGCAATAGTAGAAAAATATATAGCACCAATGGTAAAAGAGAGTGAAACAGATCTTGATGATATCTTACTGCCTATAGTAAAAAAATTAATCAATATCTCCATATGGGCGATTACAATTATCATCGGTATTGATAATGCCGGATATAATGTTACAACAATGATTACGGGTCTTGGTATTGGTGGCTTAGTCTTTGCACTTGCTGCAAAAGATGCAGTATCGAATCTTTTTGGAGGTTATATCATCTTTAGTGACAAGCCTTTTAATATCAATGATCGTATCATTTTAAATGGTTTTGAGGGGTATGTTCGTGAGATAGGACTTAGAAGTACAAAGCTTGAGACTCTCGATGGCAGAATAGTTACGATGCCAAACTCAAAAGTTACAGATAATCCTGTACTTAATGTAAGTAGAGAAAAAGGAAGAAAGGTAAAATTTTTCCTAGGTCTTACTTATGATACACAGCCGCAAGATATACAAAAAGCAAAAGATATACTCAGTAGTATCATTGAAGCAAATGAACATACACAAGATGCAGTTATCGCATTTGACTCTTTTGGAGATTTTTCTTTAAATATTATGGTAATCTATTGGATTAAAAAAGGAAGCCCGATTGCTGCAACAAATGATGCAATCAATATGGCAATTTTAAAAGAGTTTAATGAAGCAAAACTTGATTTTGCATTTCCTACACAGACTATAATTATGCAAAAATAAAAGAGTCATAGTTAAAAAATGTGTTTAATGAGAGTAAGTTAGGATGGTAAATAAACTATAAGTAAATATTAAGTATAATTCCATTCAATAATTCAGGACTGCCTCTTACTTAAACACAGCCCTCCATTAAATCTTTTTTGGAGTTGTTAGATAAATGTTTCTTTACGATACACTCTCTTTGGTTTTTGTAGCACTTATTCTTTTGGGAACTTTGCCAAATCTTTTTTATTCCACAGGTTATTTACCACATATAGAGAGAAAAGCATACTATCTTATACATTATTTTGCTTTTATATTCTCTATGATAGGAGTAGTAGTAAGTGCAAATGCACTTGTCTTTCTTTTCTTTTGGGAACTGATGAGTCTAGCATCATGGCAGCTTATTTTAACTGAACCAAAAGAGAAAAGTACTATTGAAGCAGCACGTTTTTACTTTTTTATGACGCATTTTGGTTTTATTTTTTTATTACTGTTCTTTTTGATCGTTACCAATGGTGATTTGGAAGTGGGGTTTGAGCAGATGCATACTATTGCACAAGCCTTTACCTACCCTACAATGCTCTTTTTCTTTCTGATCTTAGGTTTTTTAAGTAAGGCTGGTGCTGTGCCTGTTCATGTATGGCTCCCTTATGCGCATCCAGCTGCACCTTCACCTGTTTCAGCGTTAATGAGTGGAGTTATGCTTAAGGTCGCGCTCTATGGACTTTTTCGATTCTTATTTGATGTTCTGTACCCATGGCCTTTAGAGTGGGGAACATTTATTCTTATCATTGGTTCTATTACTGCACTTGTCGGTATTTTGTATGCTATGATTGAGAATGATATCAAAGCACTTTTGGCAAACTCTTCTATTGAAAATATTGGTATTATTCTTATTGCATTTGGAATGGGGATGATCTTTGATACTTTAAAGATGCATACACTCAGTACTTTCGCTTTTATAGCTGCACTCTTTCATATTTTTAATCATATGGGTTTCAAATCTCTTCTTTTTATGGGTGCCGGAGCAGTTTTACATCAAACACATACGAAAAATATCGAAAAATATGGTGGACTCATTAAAGCGATGCCTGTAACGGCTTTTACCTTTTTGTTTGCAGCCATGAGCATTACAGCTTTACCACCGAGCAACGGTTTTTTAAGTGAGTGGATGATCTTTCAGTCGATGCTCAGTTCCAGTCATATTACGGATGATATGTCACTTAAACTTGCCATCCCTTTTGCAATCTTTGCTCTTGCTATGACTGGAGGACTGGCTATTGCAACTTTTATAAAAGCTTATGGTATCAGCTTTTTAGGCCTGCATAGAAGCAGTAATGCGAAACATGCCAAAGAGGTAAACTTTTTAATGCAGGTAGGAATGGTTTTCATGGTATTTTTTATCGCTTCCTTAATGCTCTTTGCTCCGAAATTTTTGAAATTTTTTGATACTCTTTTTGTATCAATGGGGCTTCCCTCTGTCTATGCAGAGATCTTTCCTCAAGGCATTCTATCCATGCACTCTATTGGTGTACATGGAGGAGTTGTTTCTCCGCTCATTTTACTTGCAGCACTTGTTGGAGTGACAACATTGCTTATCATCGCCTATAAAGTCTTGGGTGTTAAAGAGAGAGTTTACCATACTTGGGGATGTGGTTATAAGACAGGTGCAAATACAGAGTATACCTCTACCGGTTTTTCTGGGGTTATGAGAAGATTTTTTCATTGGCTCTATCAGCCGGAGGAACATATAGTCAAACAAAATCTTGCAGGGCACGAGACAAAGTTTCATGATGCAAATTATGAACTGCAAATTAAACCACTGTTTGAAAAGTCACTCTATGATAGAGTAGTGAAGGTGACTAATATTATTAGTTACTGGGTTTACAGATTGGCACACTTTGAACAGACACGTTATCCTGCTATGATTTTTAATCTTATGCTTTTCATTCTTTTTAGTTACAGGATATTTACTAATGAAGTGAGCTGGGAGAGCTTGATGATTGAGTCTGCGATGATGTTAATCTCTATTAAGATTTTAGTTATCGGAGATAAAAAATGATTCCCTATTTTTTAACTATTATCGTATTGATTTTATTGGCTCCGATTTTACTCTCTTACATAAAAGCAACGAAGATGCTACTGTTGTTTAAACGTCCTGTCTCGTTGTTACAAGGTTACAGAGATTTTTCAAAATTGTTACAAAAAGAGACTATTATTTCTGAAGAGACAAGCAAGATTACAAGGTGGGCTCCTTTTTTAGTTCTCTCTCCGTTAATTGTAATTCTTTTTTTTCTACCACCAGTTATGCAGGGTGCTTATTATGTCAGTTTTGTAGATGCTTTTACCATTACTGGGCTCATATCACTTTCAACATTTTTTTTGATGCTTCTTGGGCTTGACAGTGCAAGTGCTTTTGGTGGTATGGGAAGCTCACGTGAATCCTTTATTGCTGCACTGGTGGAGCCTGCAATGGTACTTACTGTTTTTTCTGTTTCATTAATGGCTGGAGATCTGGGTGTCGGGCAGGCTGGGGTAAATCTTGCAGAGCATTTTCCAAAAGAGCATATGGCGAGTTTCCTGTTCGCGGGAATCAGCTTTTTTATCTTATTGGTTGCTGAAAATGGTCGTATCCCCGTAGATAACCCTGAAACACATTTAGAACTTACTATGGTGCATGAGGCAATGATACTTGAGTTAAGTGGTGTTTATTTGGCTATTGTTGAAAGTGCCAGTTCTATAAAATTTATTGTTTTTGCCTCTTTGTTTGTTTCTCTATTTCTTCCTTTTGGGTATGAGTTTAATGCTTTGTTGGCTATTGTTATTTTTATATTGAAGCTTTTTATGGTTGCAACTTTTGTTGCTGTGTTGGAAGTAAACAGTGCAAAGTTACGTCTCTTTAAGATACCAAACCTTTTGGGACTTGCTATTGTGTTTGCTTTTTTATCACTTATCACTTTTTATGTGTTAGGAGCGTAGATGATTGACTTTTTTATAGGCCTTTTCTTAGCTTCATTGATTGTCGCTCTTTTTACGACAAGACTCTATCGTCTACTTTTATGGTACTCTCTTAACTCTCTTATGCTTGGTCTTTTGGCACTTGGTATAGGAAAAGAGTTGAATGATGAAGCAATGATTATTACAGGAATTGTTACAATTGTTATTAAGGCTGTGGTTATCCCTTATGTACTTAAAAATTTTTCTCAGAAATTTCATTTTGTACGACAGATAACACCGGAGATAAAAGTACAGTATGCTATTATGCTTGTGCCTGCTATTTTGGTTTTTACTTTTTATCTCTCTGAACCTATTGTTCATATGATTCATACAAATGCTAACTATGTAGCTATTAGTATCTCATCACTCTTCTTATCTTTGCTGCTTATTATGGAACATAAAAATGTTGCACCGAAGATAGTTGGGTTTCTATCTATGGAAAATGCACTTTTTTTACTTGGGGTAACAGCTACAGATGGAATGCCTATGTTGGTAGAACTTGGAATCTTTTTTGACCTTCTTATGGCAATAGTTGTGATTAATCTGCTTTTTCATAAAGAGGAGATACTGTTATGATGCTCTCTTTATTGCTTCTACCTGCTATTATCATGTTTGGTGTGAGTTTTATTAAAAAACAAAAAGCAAAGTATCTACTTGCTTTTACTTCGTTTATGATCTTATTACCTATTGTCAATCTCTTTGTTTTGCCAAAACCCTATAATATTTTAGGTTCTTATCTTGTAGCAGATAAGCTTGACACCTATGTACTTTTAGTCTCTTCTATTGTCGGTATTGGTGTGACCTTGGCACTATTGACACTCGATAAACATGTGAAAGTCTCTTCTAGTGCTTATAGAAAATTTTATAGATTCTTTGCCGTTTTTTGGGTGGGGCTTATCTTTTCCATACTCTCAAATCATATGGGGATCTACTGGATAGGGCTTGAACTTGCAACACTTTCTACTGTTTATATGATAAAGACAAACTATACTCCAGCAGCGCATAAAGAGGCATGGAACTATATGATCGTGGGTGCTATTGCTATCTCTTTGGTACTTTTTGGCATTATCTTGATGTATGCAAGTGCCAAACCGATTCTAGGGGAAGAGGCAATGGAGTTTGATCTGCTTTTGGCGCATGCAAAAGATATTCCTTCTCCATTTTTATTTGAGATGGGTTTTGCCATTACAACACTTGGAATGTTTATAAAAATGGGATTTTTCCCGATGAATTTGTGGCTTGCAAATATTGAAAGAGCCTCATTCTATCCTGTAGCAGCTCTTTTTAGTGGTATTCTGGAATCAGCAGTTGTAATCGGTTTTTTTCGTTTTTCAAAAATAGCAATGGCAGTCAATTATGATCATCTTTTTATTTTTGTTTTTGTTTATACAATTTTAACTATTTTTATAGTTGCTTTTCTTATTTATCGTGCCAAAGATTTTATGCGTCTTTTCTCTCTTTCAGGGGTGGAGCATATGGCACTTATTATTATGTTTTGGGTGAGTGGTGCTCCATTTGCAGCACTACTTCATTTTGGTGCACATGCTTTTTTAAAGCCGGCACTTTTTCTTGCTACAGGCGTTCTTGAATCCAATGGAAAGTACCGAATTGCAGGGGCACTACGTGGATATAAGGGAATAAAAGGGACAATTTTTTGGTTTTTAGTATCACTCTTTTTACTTGCTATCGTTTCACTGCCGCCGAGTCCGATGTTTTTTAGTGAATTGTATGGTTTTGGAGCGATGATTGCAACGGCAAAAGAGAGTAATCATATGCTTGCAATGATAGCGGCCATACTCTTTTTATTACTGCTGCTCTCTATCATATTCTATCGTTTTATCGCGATTTACCAATCGATGAAGTATGAGGGAGAAGCTAAAGAGAAGAGTGTTTATGGAAGTGAACTTTTTGCTCTTGTTCTGTTTGCCATCTCTTTAGCTGTTTTACTTTTACCGCAGACACTTGAATATTTGCGTCTAATTTCATAAGGAGAAACTATGCGATTTATAGCCCGTTATGCAAAAGAGCTGGAAGATATGTTTCTTGTAATTACCGTCTATGAAGATGAGGTACGAAAGGAGCAGGTACGTAAAATAAATCCAAGCATAAAAACTTTAGCTAAAAAGTATCCAGCAGCTATCTGGTTTGAGAGAAAGATGCAGGATGATTTTGGCATTGTAGTAGAAGATGCTTTTGACCGACGTCCACTTGTCCATCAGGAACGATTTCCAAAAAATGTCTATCCTTTGAGAAAAGATTTTAGAGAAAAAAATCTACAAGAGCAAGAGTATACTCCATATAAATATGAAGAGATTCGTGGTGATGGTGTTTTTCAGGTGGCAGTTGGTCCTATTCATGCAGGTATCATTGAACCGGGGCATTTTCAGTTTTCTCAAGCAGGTGAAGATATGCTCCATCTTGAAGTGAGACACTTCTATAAAAATCGTGGTATTGAGAAGATGCTTGAGGGTAAAACACTTTTTGAGGCTAAACCTATCATTGAGCGAATCAGCGGTAATGAGAGTATAGCGTATCAGATATGTTGGCGAGATATTGTTCTACAGGCATCAGGAGAAGATCTCCCTTTAGCTCTGCAAAAACGACACGCTTTTTTACTTGAACTTGAACGTGTAATCCACCATATAAGCGATTTGGGATTTATTCCAAATGATGCAGGTTTTGGAGCTGCTTTGGCGTATGCATCTAAACTTGCTGAAGATGCAAGAAGAAAGATGCGGGAATTTACGGGACATCGTTTTGGTTTTGGGGCAATTGATTTTACCAACAGTTTTATAGATATGGCATCAACACAGGAGTGGTTGCAAGAGTTGCGTGAGGATATAGAGCTATTTGAGGAGTGGATTACTGATGTTCCTTCTCTTTGGGATAGATTTGACACTACAGGTGTTTTGCCACTAAAAAAGGCATTGAAATACTCTACGGTAGGTGTTGTCGCACGTGCATCAGGGCTCACGCAAGACAGACGTATTAGTCCTTTTTATCTTGAACACGGTTTTGTTATGGCAAGTGAAGTGAGTGGTGATGTTGGGGCACGATTTAGAGTGCGTTTGGCCGAGGTAAAAAACTCAATTTTGATGATGGAGAATTTTTTACTAGAGGATGATACCAAACTGACCTTGCAAAACCTACATGATGGTGAATACAGTAGTTTTTGTGAAAGCTCCATCGGTGAACTTTTTATGGCTGTGGATATTAAAAATGGTGTGATCGAGCGTTTTTTCGTACGTGATCCGAGTTTTGTAAACTGGCAGGCTTTGCATATTATGATGCGTAATGACATTATTGCTGATTTTCCACTTATCAATAAAAGTTGTGATTTAAGCTATGCAGGGAATGACTTATGATGAAATTTTGGAATAGACGGATAAAAGTTGGTACATTAACAGAGAATCATAAACTTGATAGTGAACTTAAAAAGATTCAAAAAGAGATAAAAGATACTATAAAAAAGAAATTTGCTGGATCTTTGGCGATACGAATGGTAGATAGTGGCAGTTGCAATGCTTGTGAAGCAGAGTGTAATGCCCTTGCCAATCCTTATTATGATCTAGAAAGGTTGGGAATCTACTTTGTGGCAAGTCCCCGTCATGCTGATGTAATGCTTCTTAGTGGTGTAATGACATTTAATATGACACCTCATGTCAAAGAAGCATACGAGCAGATTCCCGCTCCAAAATGGGTTATAACGATAGGAGATTGCCCTCTAATGGAAGGTGTGTTTGAAAAAACATATGCGATGAATGCGCCAGCAGAAGATCATCTACCTGTTACACATCATATAAAAGGGTGCCCACCATCTCCAAAGGAGATAATAGAGGGACTTTTAGAGTTTTTGCGGAAAATCTAGTTGATACTCTCATAAACTTCAACACTTGGTCTGCCTGCAAACCAGTCACGTGGAGGCATGTTTTCGTGTGATTTTTTAAATGCTTCACTCTGTGTGTATGCTAAGAAGCTTTGCATATCGTTCCAGATCGTCTCGATGACGAACATATTGTTTTCTGCCATGTGTGGAATTGATTTTGGTGCCATGATTTTCATACTTGAAAAACCAGCTTGTTTTGAGATATCATGCTTTGCCATAGCCTCTTTGAGGTGTTTTGTGTACTCATCGAAAAACTCTTCTTTGATTGGAAACTTTGTTAAAACTGTAATCATTGTTAAATCCTTTAAAATCGTTTTGTTACTTTGAAATGGTAGCACTTATATATAACTGCTTGGCAAACTTGCTATGGCTTTTGTGACAAGGGAAGAGAGTGGAGCATTTTTTAAATCGCTTAAAGAGACCCAGGTCGTATTAGGCGGTTCTTCTTGTAGAGTATAGAGTTTTACTGTGAGCCTGTATTTTGTGTAAGCATGCTTGAAACTTGTGATGAAGTGATCTTCAATCGGGTCTATTTCAGGGAGAGAGAGCATCCCTTTATACATTCTTCCCTCTGTTTGAGTCAGTGCTATTTTTGCATCACGTATATAGACACCGTAGAAGAGATCCATTGCTTCATACTGTTTCTTTTTTGTCTGTGTATAGAGTTGGGGTTCCTCTTTTCCTTGGCAAGTTTGATGCAGAGGACAAAGAGAGCACTCCGGATTTTTTGGTGTGCAGAGCATTGAGCCAAGATCCATAAGCGCGAGGTTATGTGCACGTGGATCTTTGTCGTTGAGTATTTTTGAAGCAGCATGGTTGAGGCTTTTTTCATTGGGATTTAGCAGGGCATAGTAACGTTTGATGACGCGTTTTATATTCGTGTCGAGCACAACTATGTTTTGATGGTATCCAAAAGCACAGATGGCACTGGCAGTATAGCTACCAATACCCGGAAGTTTTACAAGTTCCTCATAGCTTTTTGGCAGTTCATTTGGGCAGAGCTTCGCTGTTGCGTGAAGATTACGTGCACGTGAGTAGTAACCAAGTCCGCTCCATGCAGCGATGACCTCTTCCTCTTTGGCAAGGCTGAGTGCTTTGAGTGTTGGAAATTTTGCTAAAAACTGCGGGTAGTACTCATCTCGTACACGATTGACCTGTGTCTGTTGGAGCATGATCTCGCTGAGGTAGATTTTATAGATATCTTTTGTGTTCCGCCAAGGCAGTTCATGGCGTCCATATTCTTCATACCACTGTAGGAGTTTTGCTTGCATTAACGTAACTGTCCTTTGATAAACTCACGATAGTGCCCCTCTTCCTCTTCAAGCTCTTTGTGTGTTCCTGCTTGAACGATCTTACCTTCATTCAAGACATAGATCATATCGGCATTTTTAACCGTGCTGAGGCGATGGGCAATGGTAATGACTGTTTTGTCTTGTAAAATCGGCTCAAGTGCAACAAAGAGTTTGGCTTCGGTATGGACATCAAGTGCCGAGGTCGATTCATCGAAGATGACGACACTCGGATCGGCAACTATCATGCGGGCAATGCTAAGACGCTGTCTCTGCCCTCCTGATAGGCGAACGCCATGGTGTCCGACGATGGTTTCAAGACCATCTGGCATACTTTTTATCATATCATCAAGCTGGGCAATATGGAGTGCATTAAAGATAGTCTCATCACTGATATCTTCACCCATAGTGATGTTAAAACGCAGAGTGTCGTTAAAGAGTATCGGCATTTGCAGTACCAGAAATATTGCATCTCGTATGGAGTGTTTGTCCAGATCTTCCACATCAATGCTGTTGTACTGGAGTTTGCCAGACTCTTTTTCATAAAAACCAGAGATGATCTGTGCAAGCGTTGTCTTACCGCTTCCACTCGCACCGATAAGTGCAATTTTTGAGCCATAAGGCACATCAAAAGTGATATTTTGAAGAACCTCTTTTTTACTTTTTTCATAAGAAAAAGAGAGATTTTGCAGAGAAATGTCAAGAGGAGGGCTGCTTAGTTTCTCATTACCGCTTATCTCCTGTTTGAGGTTTAAAAGCTTATTTATACGAGCAAGGGCAGCTTTTGCTGCACTGTAGCTGTACTGCATAGAGAGAATATCTTGAACCGGTGTCATGATAAACCAGATGTATCCAAACATTGCAAACATCATCCCAATACTGAGGTCACTGTAGGCAACAAGCAGCAGACCTGTCGCACGAATGAGTTCAAAGAGCGAAAGGAAGATAGTATAAGAGAGCTTCTCATATGCTACACTCTTAAAGCCGTACTCATTGGATCGTTCCTGAATCTTTTTTGCCTGTTTGATGGCTTTTGAGAAGAAGTAGGATTCTTTGTTACTTGCTTTTATCTGTCCAAAAAGCTCTAAGGTCTCACCTACATCCTCTTGAAACTCAGCAATGGCTTGATTCTCCTGTCGTTTCAACTCTCCTGCGTGAGCAGACATCCTTCTACTGAGAAACATAATAAGAGGCTGAACAAAGAGTATGAGAATTCCCAGCAGGGGGTTGATGGCTATCATAACAATTCCAACACCTATAAGGGTTAAAATCGATGCGACAAACTTTGAGGCACTGTTAATGATGAAAGCATCGAGTGTATCGATGTCGGTAATGAGGTTTGCTGTAATGGCACCGCTGCCTAAGGTCTCATACTCATTCATAGATGTATGTTCAAGATGGGTTAAAAGACGCTTGCGAAGCATAAAGGTGACATATTTTGCGATTGCTGTAAAGGTTTTTGTCGTTATAACACCTAAAATATAGTATAAAAACCTTAAAAAGATAACGCCAAAAGCAACAATGGCAATGTAGTAAAAGGCTGAACCACTACCCAAGATTTGATCGATTGTGGGAACGATATAGTGTGGTTTATGAAGTAGAACTTCATCAACCATAAGCGGGAGCATCAGAGGTATTGGAATACTGATGACAATGGCGATGAGTGTAATTATCTGACCGTAGATAAAGGCACGTTTTTTGACAAAGGCAAGAGAAAAAAGAGTTTTTATATCTATATTGTTTTGTTTCATAAGCGAATTATATCGGATAAAAGTTAGAAACAATTTTGTAAAAGAATATAATTTAGATATAATTTAAAATTAGAAAAATAATAAGGGTGACTTATGAATAAGATATTTTTACTGGCTTTACTTCTCTGTATGGGAACAGTAAGTGTAAATGCTAAGAGTGCACAATCTGAAAAAGAAAAAGCAGCCGCTTTAAAAGCAAAACATGTAAAAGAACAGATGGAGAGAGAGAAAAAGTTCGCAAAAGAGCAGAAGTTTTATCAAGGCAAGGAGTACGATCTCTCTGCAGAGAAAGTAGATCCTAAAGATTTAGATTCAGTTCCTGAAATAGAGCCTGAAAATGATTTCGATATGACTGATGTTTACAGGGATGATATCTAGTCATCATCCACTGCGTGAGTAAGTACTGCTTTGGCAATGCGTGAGAGTGTCTCATCTTTGCCAAGTACTGCCATGACCACATCAAGACCTGGTCCGCTAAGTCTGCCAAGAAGAGCCACGCGGAGCGGCTGACCGATCTTTCCAAAACCTATCTCCATCTCCTCGACAACTTTTTCCATCACATGATGATAGTCACTAGGAAGATGTAGCTCATCTGCCTCTTCAAGTCTGTTTGCAAATACTTCAAGAACTTCAATAGCATTGCCTTTAAAAGCCTTTTTGGATGCTTTTGGATCATATGCTTTTGGAGCGATGATAATCTCATTGATCTGTTCTGCAAGCTCTTTGAGTGTCTTTGCACGCTCTTTGAGTGCATCGAGTAAGATCTCTTTTTTATCATGAGAACTAAGCATTACACCAAAATCTTCTAAAAGCTCAGCAAGCTTGTCATTTGGCGTATTTTTGATGTAGTGAGCATTGAGCCAGTCAAGTTTTTCTGTGTTATAGATAGAAGCTGATTTATTGATATCTTTTGGATCAAAGAGCTCTTTCATCTCATCCATAGAGAATATCTCTTGGTCTCCGTGACTCCACCCAAGACGCACTAAAAAGTTGAGTAGTGCCTCTGGAAGATAACCCATCTCTTTATATGCCATAACATCGGTTGCACCGTCACGTTTTGAGAGTTTTTTACCCTGTTGGTTGTGAATCATCGGTACATGATAAAATTTTGGAACATCAAAGCCGAGTGCCTCATAGACGACTATCTGCTTTGGAGTGTTTGAGAGGTGGTCATCCCCGCGTATAACTTCATTGATGCCCATAAGTGCATCATCAATCGCTACAACAAAGTTGTATGTCGGAGTGCCGTCAGCACGGGCAATTACAAAGTCATCTAAGATATCTTCGGCTTGAAAGACCACATCACCTTTTACACCATCGTGCACGACAATCTCGCCGCTCAGTGGAGCTTTTATGCGAATAACAGGTTCCACACCCTCTGGAGGTGTTCCGTCAAAGTCACGGTAGCGTCCGTCATATTTTGCACGTTGTTTATTTGCCATCTGCTCTTCACGCAGGGCATCGAGTTCCTCTTTTGACATATAGCATTTGTAGGCTTTGCCTTCATCTAAAAGTTGTTGGATGTATTTTGCATAGATAGCATCACGTTTACTTTGGTAAGTGATCTCACCATCAGCTTCAAGTCCAAGCCAGTCAAATGCTTTTAATATAGCCTCTGTAGCCTCCTCGGAGTTTCTTTTTTTATCAGTATCTTCGATACGCAGAACAAATTTTCCGTTGTTTTTTCTAGCCCATAGGTAAGAAAAGAGTGCAGTACGAAGTCCGCCGATATGAAGATATCCTGTCGGGGATGGAGCAAAACGAGTAACAACCATGATACGCCTTTATAATTAATTAACGGAATTTTAGGCTATTGTTGGTTAAAGGTTGGTAAAATGTCATGTAATATTTTTATACAAGCCCTTTTGCAAGACAAATCCTCCCTTCGGTCTGAGCTTACAAAAGAACTTGTATAAAAATATAAAATGAATAATATATAGGGATGATAATGATTAAATTAATATTGGCACTTTTTGTAGTAGTTTCACTGCAGGCAAAGGTATATGATGGTGTAGCAATTGTTGTAGAAGATAAAGCGATAACACTGCTTGATATAAAAAAAGAGATGCAAACAGAGCATATTAGTGTGAAAAAAGCAGCAGATGTTTTGATACGTAAAAAGTTAGAGAGTATAGAGATAAAACAGCGTAATATTAGTGTAAGTTCATCAGAAGTCTATGATGATATTAAGAAGATGGCTGAGCGTAATCATATGAGTATTAGTGATTTTTATGATGCTGTACGTGAGAGTAATGGGCTTACATCTGAAGAGTTAAAAGAAAAAATTCGTCAAAAATTGCTTTCTCAAAAACTTTATAATGCAATTGCTATGAGCTCTATGAGTGAGCCGAGCGAGAGTGAGATAAAAGATTATTATGAACTGCATAAAAATGAGTTTAAACATCCTGCTTCATTTGATGTTGTGATTTATGATGCAAGAGATAGAGCTTTATTACAGGAAAAAGTGGACAATCCAATGTTTTACTCTCCTCAGATAGGGACAAATGAACAGACTTTACCATATGATCGTATTTCCCCTGAATTGGCATCTTTACTCTCTAAGACACCTGTAGGTCACTTTACACCAGTGATTCCAAATGGAAAAGGTGGATTTATGAGTTTCTATGTAAAATCCGTTGAGTCTGCAAAAGATGCAGGACTTGAAGCGATAAAGGGACAGGTTGTCAATGCTATTATGGCAGAGAAACGTGAAGCGATTTTGAGTGATTATTTTGCTCGTTTACGTGATAATGCTGATATCAACATTATACGAATGCCGGAAGCATAATGTTAAGCGATGAAAATTTTATAAATATCGCTACAGAGATTGCTTCAGCTTCTAAATGTGTCTCCAAACAGGTAGGTGCAGTAATTGTTAAAGATGGACGTATCCTCTCTACCGGTTATAATGGCACTCCAGCAGGTTATACAAACTGTTGTGACCACTGGGAAGGTCAATATACACCAGAACATCATGAGTGGAGTAAAACTTATGAGATACATGCAGAGATGAATGCCATCATTTGGGCTGCACGTAAGGGAATCAGCATAGAGGGTGCTACGATCTATGTAACACTAGAACCATGTAGTGAGTGTAGTAAAAACCTGATAGCTTCGGGGATAAAACGCATAGTCTTTTTAAAAGAGTATGAACATACACACTCTGCAGTTGTTTCAAAATTTCTCAAAGATAATGGTGTAAGTATCGAAAAATTAGAGATTTAATATTTTCTAATTTTCTATTTTATGAATATATATTCATTTTTTTCGTCATATATAAGTAAATGTTAAAGATATTTGGACGACAATATAAGTAAGGCTAGTAATAGCTGTAAACTTAAGGGGAGTTGTAAATGTTTGGTGCAAATACACAAAAATTAGAACATAAAATAAAAGAACAAGAGACAGAGATAGCATCTCTTCAAAATGAGTTGGAGAGTACAAGAGCTAGAGTATATGAGCTTGAAAGTAAGGTGCAAGATGCACAGAGCGAGCATATAATGAGTCAATTGATTATTAATTTAACAAACTTGTTGACAGATGGTTGTAATGATGATTTGCAAGATTTACAAAGTGAGTTGTCTGAGTATTTAGGAGAACTCAATGATATAGATGAAAAGAACCAGACAAATGATCTTTTTACAACGAATGCAATATCGAGTGTTGAAACTTTAAGTCATACAATGGGTTCTTTACTCGAACATATTACAAGTACGTTTGATCAGGTAAATACACTTAATAATAATGTTGAAAATATCTCGGATGTTATTAACCTTATTAAAGATATCTCAGATCAAACAAATTTGCTGGCATTAAATGCTGCTATTGAGGCTGCACGTGCTGGGGAGCATGGACGTGGTTTTGCTGTTGTAGCTGATGAGGTGAGAAAACTTGCAGAACGAACACAAAAAGCGACAAGTGAAGTTGAGATAACTGTACAGAGTCTTAAACAAAATACGCAAGAGGTTCATGAACACTCTAGGTCAATGGAGGAACTCTCAACTCACTCTCATGAACAGATGGATATCTTATCAAATAGTATGGAAGAGTTGCGGGCAAATACAGATCAGATTTCTACCGAGAATCAAAATGTAACTTATGCAATTTTCATGGTCCTTGCCAAATTGGATCATCTACTCTTTAAAGCAAATGGGTATAAAACAGTTTTTAGAGATAAAGTAAGTGGTTCATTTGGATCTGAAACTGAGTGTAGATTAGGTCGATGGTATAGTGAAGGTAAAGGTAAAGAAGTTTTTTCCGCAATGCCAAGCTATAATAAACTTGCACAACCACATAAAGCAGTACATGATAATATCAAAAAAGCTATAGAGTGTGTTGAAGCAAAAACTTGTACACAAAATGCTACAAATGTACAGACATATTTTGAAGAGGCTGAAAAAGCAAGTAAATTGGTAAGAGAGGTTTTAACTGCTATTTTAAGAGAAAAACGAAATACTAAATAGAAGAGAAAGTAGGGCTTTATGCCTCTACAAACTCTTTTGTCTTTTCTGGTGGACGGGCAATGATTGCTTTGTCCCCTTTTATGATGATAGGACGCTCAATAAGCTTAGGGTACTTTGCCATTGCATCTATGAGCTTTTCATCATCTGTTTCATCTTTAAGATTCAACTCTTTATATATCGCTTCTTTAGTTCGCATCATATCTCTTGGTGATTTATATCCTAACATTTTAAAAATGTTTTTGATCTGCTCTTTGCTAGGGTGCTCTTCTAAGTATTTTACAATCTCTTTTGGAGTTTCAAGTTCATCTAAAATAGAGAGTGCTTGACGAGATTTTGAACATCTTGGATTGTGCCATATTTGTACTTGATCCATCATTTTCCTTTTTTTTATTGTAATTTTACACTATAATAATTCTACTTAATTAACAAAGGTCATTGAATGAAAGACAATCGTTACTTGAAGTTGACTGAGTTTGCCAAAGAGTTGTTGGGTAAACATTCGTTAGAAGAGGGTCTTCCTCATATTGCCAAATATGTAAAAGATGTTATAAAAGCAGAGCGTTGTTCTATCTTTATCTATGATGAGAAGCAAAATGAGCTGTGGACTACGCTTGCTGATGGTGTTGATAAAATTCGTATTCCTGCAGATAAAGGGATCGTGGGTTATACGGTAACAGTGAAAAAGCCAGTGTTTACAAATGATGCCTACAGTCACGAAGCATTTTTATCTGAAGTAGATGAAGAGACAGGGTATAAGACACGTAATGTTATCACAGCCCCTATCTTTGACTCAAATAGAAAAGTGATAGGTGTTTTAGAACTTCTCAATAAAAAGAGTGATTTTAGTACAGAAGATGTAAAGTTTATGATATTTTTTGCTCATTATGTTAGCGGATTTCTAGAACTTTTAAATAGTTATATAAAAAAAGAGGATTTTGATGAAAAAATTTAATCAAATTGCTGAATTTGGTAAGAAACTTATGTCCATGGATGCAATGGATAATGTTTTAGAGTTGATTGCTGATGAGGCAAAAAATTTAGTAGATGCTCAGCGTTGTTCTATTTTTATCGTTGATAAAGAAGATAAGATTTTATGGACGAAACTGAGTGATGGTATAGGTCGTATTGTCATTAGTTTAGACTCTGGAATAGTTGGTGCAACATATCATGAAAAAAAACCACAGATAGTTAATGATCCTTATGAGGATGAACGTTTTTTACAAAGCATAGATAAAAAGAGTGGTTTTAAAACAAAAAATATGATTACTGTACCTATATTTGATTCAAAGAGAGATGTGATGGGTATCATCCAGCTTTTAAATAAAAATCGTTTTGATTTTGATGAAGCTGATTTAGAACTGCTTACTTTCTTTGCAAATTATGTTAGTGGTAGTTTGGAGCTTGTTATCTTGAGTGAAAAGTAAAAAGAGCAATTCATATGGAGTATTTTGAGAAGGCTGTTTTTCTTTATGATGATGAGTCAAAAGAACTTATAGAGTTTGTAGAGAACAACAGTTTTGGTGTTGTAATAGACTCTTTTTATATTGAGGATTTTCTCAAACAAGAGGAGGAATTTTTACACTCCATTGAGCATGTGGTTGTAAGCCTTCATGAAGAGAAAATACCTCCATTTTTAGAACTTGCGATAGGGTATGCGTTCTCTATTGGTATTGTACCCCTACCTTCTCAAAAAGAGTTTGCCAAAAATATCTATGCGAGTACAGATATGGAGGAAAATCTTGATATCGCTTTGCAAAATGCTTCTAAAAGTATAGATCTTCTTAGAGCAAATGGAGAGATTGTTTACTCTCAGGGTGTGATAGGTTTTGTTCCACTTATCGGAAAAAATCTTAAAAAAACACGAAGTTCTCTCATTAAAGCAACTCTCTATGCTATTAAAAAATTTTTCTCCATTGAGTTGCAGAAATTTGAGATAACAACAGCAAATAAAAAAACAGTTATAACAGCAGGTAGTGCTATAGTTATCTTAAACCATACTAGTAGTAATCTTATTGCTAAACTTTTTAACATAAAACACTCTATGCGAGATGGTGAGATTACTATTGTCATAGTATCTCCTTTCTCTGTTTTTGAGTATATGAAACTTCTCTCAACATTTTTTTGGCCTCTTAAAGATGCGAATACGATTCCTGAACCGATAGGTTATATGAAGAGTAAAAGTTTTGAGATAAAAGCTAGTAGAAGTAAAAAAGTACATTTTGAAAATAATCAAACAGCTGATCTTCCTGTAAGTTTTGAGGTGATTCCTGATGCTATTCGGATCAATGCTAGTGAAGAATTTTGGCAAAATAATGAAAAAACAAGTTCTACAAAAGAGACCATCAAAGTAGCGAATCTTCCAGATAAAAATGAAGCTAACAAATATATGGCAAAACATATTCCTCTTTTTAGTTTTGCATCAGAAGAACGTTTTAAAGAGCTCTTTCAAGTACTTCGTCTTGATGCAAAACTCAATCATACATTTTTGGTTTTAATGGTCTTAAGTACAATCTTGGCAACACTTGGACTTTTTGCAAACAGTGCTGCCGTTATCATTGGTGCTATGCTTGTTGCACCTTTAATGACACCGATAGTTTCTGTCTCTATGGGACTTTTACGTGGAGATACTACGATCATCAGAGATTCATTGATAAAGATTGTGACAGGAGTGGTTCTTGCCCTTGCTGCATCATCTTTTATGGCCTATGTCTTACCATACTCTCAAATCACTCCAGAGATGAAGATGCGGATCAATCCTACACTTCTTGATCTAGGGGTTGCAATACTCTCAGGTGTTATTGCAGCATATGCAAAATCTTTTAAAGAGATCATTCAAAATCTTGCTGGTGTAGCTATTGCTGTTGCTTTGGTTCCACCTCTTGCAGTTGCTGGAATAGGGCTTGGTTATGGTGAATTCACTCTTTTTGGCGGGGCATTTTTACTCTTCTTCACCAACTTAGTAGGTATCATAATTGCTGCAGTAATGACCTTTAATGTACTCGGTTTTTCTAGTGTTGTAAAGAGTAAAAAGAGTGTGATGTTTGTCTTTTCTCTTTTACTGCTTGTGAGTTATCCTCTTTATATCTCCTATGATCAGATGATAGAAAAGTATAAGATAGCTAGTACACTCAAACAACATCGTTTTATCGTTAATAACAAGTACATCATTATTCGAGATGTAAAGGTGAACTTTTATGGAGATATGAAAGCTTTTAATATGAAAATAGTTGTGCGTGAGGCATTGAATCGCAATGACTTGGAAGATCTCAAAATTGATATAGAGCGTCTTTTTGGTGACAAGATTTTTATAAAGACAGAAGTGGAGTACATATTATGAGAAAAATTACTCTCGCTTTTATCTTACTTGCCTTGATCTTTCAAGCATGTACACCAGAGAAAAAGATTCGACCAAGTGGTAATGTTATAACTATAGGTATTTTGGCTCCATTAAGTCGGGCTAATCGTAAGTATGGTTATCAGAGTCTTTTGGGCATAGAGTTCGCAAATAGGCATAAAACTTATTTGCGTAATGGGGATAAGGTAGTGTTTGAAATCCAAGATACCAAAAGTAGTCCAGAAGGTACGCAAGAGGCACTTCAGACATTAGTCGATAAAAATGTGACAGCTATTATCTCTTTTGTTGGTAGCGGTAATATGATAGCCTTAAAGAATATGTTGCAAAAGATAAAAATACCAATGATAGTTACTTTGGCAACAAATGATGAGATAAGTAAGATCAATAACTCTATCGCTCAAATTTGTATGAGTAATCAACGTGAGGCACTTGTGGCCGCACATTATATTAAAGATGAGAAGTTTATCAACAGTGTCGGAATCCTATATTACAGTGATAATGCCTATTCTCTCTCTTTGGCTACACAATTTCAAAAATACTATAAAAAGATACGTGGAAAAGATACTTTCTTTTTAGACTTTTCACAAAAAGAGGCACTTAAAAAGTTAGAAAACGAAAATATGAAAGATGTTAGGATAATCTTTAGTGTACTGAGTTCCAAAGATACAGCAAAGGTACTTAAAGTATTGAGGAGAAAAGGGGTACCACTTCTTTTAAGTGATGGTACATTTAGTTCGGCAAAAGAGAGTGTAAAAGATGACCTGCACTATTTTAACGGGGCTTATATTATTGAACACTATGCGAGTAATATGCGGGGTAATAGAGATTATAAAAAACTACAAAAACTATTGGCAACAGAGCATTTAGAAGATAGTAGTTATGCTTTTTTAGCATATGATGCATATGAACTTCTTTATTATGCACTGCAAAATTGTCCCAAACATGAGCAAAAATGCATCAATGCTCTTTTTCAAAATAGTGATACTATTGAAGGAATAGCTGGAAATTTTAGTATGCAAAATGCGAAAGTAAAACGTAAAATCTACATCGATAAGATAGAAAATTTACGCCTTAAAAGGGCAATCGTTACTTACTAGAATTGTATAGTTTATGTGCATCATAGGCAAGGCGAATAACACCGATGGCATAGTTTGAAGAGTTGTTATAACGCATAATTTTTTTAACATACTTTTTAAGGTATTGTAGCTCAGCTTTATCTTTTGTAAAGCAGTTATAAACCTTCCCACTTCGACTTTTTTCATAAACAAAAGAGGCGTTTTCATGTTCAAACTCATAGGTATACCATGCAGATTCAATGGAGATGATATCATGGATCTTAGCAAAATCCATGAGTGTATTAAAACTTGCTTTTTTATGTAAAAACTTCGCTACGGACATAATGGCATCTTCCATAGTATTGAGGTCTGCTACTTTTTTCTTATATGCTTCAGCATAGCTAAAAGAGTTTGGCATGAACTGTGGTATGCCTACTGCTCCAGCATAAGAGCTTGGAAGTATGCATTGTTGTGGAGAGACTCCTTTTTTATAACAGTGTATGATAATAGCAGCCATATTTGTCTTACTCATTTTATGAAGCCATTTCTCGCGTGAGGTTTTTGGATCAGTACGCGTGAGGATTGTATTAAATACAATAAATGCATCATGTGTGGGTTTGATATGGCCTAGTTTTGTCTCTTTGAGTAAAATAGCTGCGATAATCTCACGATTTACACCATACTTTTTTTCTGCTTTGTCATAAACTTTTTTATACTCTTCTAGATTTTCTACCATTTGAGGTACATACTTTACAAGTACATTATTTGCCTGTTTCTCTTTTTGTCTATGGTATTTTATCTTTGATGGTTGGATATATTTCCATGTGATTTCATCAAATTTTTGTGTTTTAAAGTAGGAGAGTAAAAAACGGTTGGCATACTCATAAGAGACACCCTGTTTTACTACTTTTGTACAGATATCACTGTAGTCTTTGTTTTTAAATTCGCAGTTATCATATTTTGCAAAAAGTGTTGTTGCTAATAATAAAAATAGTAGATTAAAAATTTTCATTTATCTCTTTTAATCGTTGGGGTGTTCCGATATCATGCCACACACCTTCAAAGAGCTCACCCGAGAGCTGTTTTTTATCTGCTAAGTCACGTAGCAGAGGTGCAAGTGGGGCCTTTTGTGGCGAGATATCGTTAAATATGCTAGGATGATAGTATCCTATACCTGAAAACGTAAACATTTTCTGTGCCACATTTGAGATATAACCATTATTTAAGCCAAAATCTCCTTTTTTGTTATGCTCAGGATTGGGGACTAAGACAATATGTGCAGGTGCTTTTTGTAGATTAAAATTTGGATTAAAGTCATAATTACAATAGATATCACCATTAACAACTAAAAAAGGTTCACTTCCTAATATATCTAAAGCTTTTACTATGCCACCAAGTGATTCTAGTGCTCCTTCCTCTTGTTCATCAGAGTAGTATATTTCAACACCAAAGCGTGAACCATCCCCTAGTATTTTTTGGATAAGATGTCCCAAGTGACCAAGGTTTATAACTATTTGTTTAAAGCCAGCCTCCTTCAATCGCTCAATATGATGAATAATTAAGGGTTTTCCTACCACTGGTAAGAGTGGTTTTGGAATCATATCTGTAAGTGGCTTCATTCGCTCACCACGACCGGCGGCTAGTATCATTGCTTTCATAGTTGTTCTCTTTTTTGCTTGTATTGTAGTATATTTTCATCAATGATATCAGCTATCCATTGAGGCTCAATGATATGCAAGTAGGGCATCCAGTACTGGATGATAGGAATAATCTCCATTTCATCTGTAATGGTTAGAGTAAACTCTATGTCACCGTTTTCTAAAATAGAAGTAATTTTTTGTGTAGGGAGTGCTCTTCGTTTAAAATATTTTGCGATCTCACTCTCTGCATAGAGCGTTACTTCAAAAGGCTTAGCAGTTTTACTAAACCAGATAGAGATGGAGTTTTCTAAAAGATCTTCTATCTCTTGTGTGATTTCAAAGAACTCATCTTTTGGTTTGAGTTGAGAGATGTTTTTGAGATAATACTTTCTTAGTTCATCTTCTTTTTTTGTTATGAGGTACCAAAAGCCTTCATAGTTGGCAATTTTAAGTGGTTGGAGTGTTGTTTTGTATGGTTTGCTTCTTTCGTTGTCATAGATGGCGTCAAGCACTCTTTTCTCTTTTATGGTATTTTCTAAGATTTGTATATCGCTAAATTTCTCACTTATATCTTCGATGTTGAGTTTGGCATAAATCGGGTTGAACTCTTCATTTTTGATTTTTGAGAGGAGTTTGTGCGCTTTTGTAGAGAAAGCCCCACCAATGCTCTCTGTCATCTTTTCGATAATATCAAGAACAATCTCATCTTCAATGGACTTGCTCTTTTCAATGCGAAATCCATCTTTCATTTTCCATTTTTTCTTCTCTTTCTCAATAGGAAAAGCACTTAAGCGCTCATTGAAATCTCTTTGGATTGTGCGTACATCAACTCCAAACTCTTCAGAAAGTTCTTTTACTGAAAGAAGTTCTCCATCATTGAGCTTAGAGAGGATTACTGTTAGTCGTGTTAGTATTTTGTCGTAATTGTGTTTGTATGGCATTGTTTTATTCTTCTATGATTTTATGTAACTTCTCCCAAATTCTTACCATCGCCAAAGTATCAAGGCGACAATAAGCAAGTAAGTCTTTTTTTATTGTTTCTAGTTGACTTTTGTCTTTTAAAAGGTGTAGATTTGCAAAAGTATCCATCGCATCACCACCATTTTGGATAGAGCCTAGTTTTTTATAGTCGAGTTCATTATCATCTGGAAAAAGTGTAGGCAGGACTACTTTTATGGAGTATTTGCCTTTAAAATTTGGATGATAGTAGTGTTTGTACTGAAAGGGATGTGCAAGATCCACAAAATGCTCAGTCAGCGATAAAAGCTTCTCTTTTAAATCAGGAAACAGTTCTGCTAGGTTTTTAATCTGTGTTATCTCAAAAGATTTGTTAAAGGCAATTATAGAGCCGGTAGGCGTTATGTCTTGTAACATCTGCTTCGCTAAAGGTCGCCTTGGATCACTGTTTTCATCGCCTAAAAACTCTTTATGCTCGAGTTTGCCATCTTCATGTAAGATATGCAGAGAGTATTGAAATGGCATTTGAGCATAGGGTCTTTGCTTGTCAAACCTTGGAATGGCATTTTGAAAAGTCTCAAAGTCAAAGAAGTTTATGGGGTACTCTATGGTTTCTAAAAACTCTTTTATCGTCTCTTTGTCTATTTTTACTTCACCTGATTTATGATGCTTTATCTGCAAACTTGCATTTTTACCAAGGTGAAAATCATCAGGGACATCATCTATACTTAGTACTCCTTGATAGTAAAGTTTCCATTGCTTGCCCATAGCGTACGATATATCAAAGACAGAGTTCTCTTTTGGTATATGTTGCCAACAATGAGAGACAAAGTCACACTCGTGTGGATCAAAACAGTGTGAGCCAATGTCAATATCTGGTATATCCCCTTGAAGGACCTCTTCCATCTCACGCAGTTGATACTCGATGTTGTCCTGCTTCTCTAAAACCTTCTCTGTAACATCATCAATGGTAAAAAGCTGTTCTATATTGAGCTCACCATCTCTTACATATTTGTTATTTATATGGATGATATATGCACGATTGAGCTTGAGTGTTTGTGAGAGTACATACCATTGAATGGAGATATCATCAATATGGTACGTTTTTGTTTGCGTAGAAGCTTTCACTTCATAAATATCCCAAGCATCTCCATTTTTTACTAAGATATCTGCCATTACAAAAATGCCATCTTCTTTAAAAGCTGCCTCATAGATAACTTCCACGCCATTTGCTATGAGTCGTTTTGTCTGTTGTAACATACCGTTAAAGTCAGAGCTGTCAAATGCCACTTCAACACCATTAGCAAAAAGCTCTTTTGCCAGATCTCCTACTTGGTAACCTTTGGCAAAGAGAGATTCTTTTTGTGTATCTGCTTTATCTCTTAACTCCGGTCTGTTTTTGTAAAGCCATAAAGATTTGTGGCATTGTAAGGCTCTTGTGTATTGGGATTTAGATAGGGTCATTTTGTTGTTCCTAATGTTAAAATATAATCTTTAGAATAAAAAGGAAGATTTAAACCTTCAAGTTCTGATACCGCATCTTTAACTTGCTTTGTAATATCATTCATCTCATTATTAAGCCATATTCTATAATTATCAACTTTCATATAGTGCATAATCCTTTCTATTTCATTTTTAGAAAAATGCACTTCAATATTATCTGATTGTGTTGTTGATTTAAGTTCAACTTTTAAAATATTATTGTTCTCATCAGGTATAATCAAATCATATCCTAGTCCATCAAGTTTATTAGATGCTATTTGAATAACTTTTCTTGCGAATGTCAGATTGTCTATCTCTATATAATTATCGAGTGCATCTATATATTTTTGTAAATTAGTGTTTGTAGTTAAAGCACCATCGTTAATGAAGATTTGCTCTTTTATTGCACTAATGAATGCTTCTTTCTCAACAATTTTTTTAGCATACTCATATGCAATCTTTAACTCCTGCCCCAAACCTCTTTTTTCAAGTTTCTCTTCTTGTTCTTTTGTTCTTTGTTGAGATTGTTTTGAATCACCTGTTGAAGGACTTGTTTTTGCTTGTAAATTAGCCACTTTTCTCTCAAGGTTTAATTTATTAGCTTTAATCTCATCTGTATGATACTCTAAATCAAGCATTCCTTTAATGTATTTATCAATATATTTATCACTCTTCATATCAATTTTTTCAACATTAAACAAGTTAAAGATATTAGGTTTTTTTTGAAAAGTAGTGATTTCTTTATATTTAATTTCCTGTGATTTCTTTTTAAAATATTCTCTGTTTTTATATTGTATAAAACAGAGTACTTCTAACTCTTTTTGATTATTTTGTATTAAATTCTCTATTTTAGATTGATAATATAATTTGTAGTTATCAATAATATTTTGAGCTATAAATTGATATTTATCATCAAACTCACTTTTAAAATCTTCAAAACTCATATCAATATTTTCATAGTTTTGAAAATCAAATATATCTTGAAAATGTTCGATTTTTAATCCAGCCTCTCTTAATATTTGTAGTACTTTAGCTTTTTCATCTTGAGTCAATAGATTTTTCTTAATAAAATTCTTCATCTCTTCTATATTAACTTGTTCAATACCTAATTCAAGAAGATAATTTTCTTTACTTTTTTCATCTTTAAGTAAATATCTTGATATATAAGATTCAAAATATGGAGTTAGTTTTAAATTTCTAAAGACTCCATCTGCTATGACTCTTCCAAACTTTATAAAATTATTATTTTCTAAAGGCTTTTGTAAATCATGAGCAATGTTGCCAATATTGTAAATATTTTTGTTTCTATCTTTTATAGGAACGAACAAGACATCTATATCACTCCCTTTTGTACTTTCAATAATTTTTCCATCATTCAAGCTCAACTGAACATCATCTGCTTTATATATACTGAGATTTTCCCATCTTTTTAAAATATCTTCTCTTTCAAAATTACTTCCCATTATTTCATCTGCTATACAAAGAAAGATTGGTAAAAAAGTTTTTTGAATTTTACCTTTTGTTTTTCGATCTTCTTTTTTTGATTTTTCAGGCTCGTAAATGATTTTATAGTCTGCTTCAAAAATTTTGATATTTACTTTTTTTATAAACTCTTTTTTCATATTTGTATCAAACAATACTATAAATTTTTCTTCAATGTTATTTTTATATTTTTTATATTTTGTTTCTAGGAAAATGGCTTCTTTTTTTTCATCTTCAAGATATTGATAGATATTTTTTTCTTTGTTAAATGCTAAAATAGGTATATTATAATTTTCAATATTATCAATTTTAGAGAGTGTATAAGTGATTTTTTTATATATCTCTTGATGAAATGTATCTATTGTAGTATGTTGCATTTGTTTTAATTGAATTATTAGTTTTTTGGAATCTGTTGTCTCATCAATTTCATCGATATTAAATCTATTGTATAACTCTTGATACTTTTTATCTTTTTTCTCCTGAGCGATACACTCTATCTTCCTATTGTCATGTTCTTTAAATAAAAAAATCTCTTTTGGAGTATAAAGTTTATCTTTTCGTTCATCATAAAACCATTGTATTGTAGAGAGTTTTTCTATCACTTCATCATCAAGGGGTGTATTTAAGACTAAATCTTTCATTGTATTTGATTTTGGATAAGTAGTACCTTCTTTAAAAGGTAACACAATCTCCTTTTTATCTTTTTTATAAAAAGGAAGTCTATTATTTGCTACACCTATTTTGCTTAGAAACTCAATATCGATTCCGTCAAGTTTTCCTATGTCAAGCTTTTTAAATTCACCTGTAAAAAGTTCCTGTATCTCTTTGTCAAGCTTTATAAAACATTTTTTTACTTCTATAAACTCTTCATTAATAGGAATTTCTATATCTAATAGGAATTTTTTTACATCCTGAGATAATTCTTCTTTTGTAGTCTCTAACAACTGTTTTACAAATAAAATAATATTTTTATGTTCATACTTTTTCAATACTCTTAAAATTTCTAATGTAGAGAATTTTCTAATTAAATTATTATCATAAAATATATTGAAGTTATTAAATTCAAAGTTAGTTATTTTAATACCCTCTAAATCTTTTAAAAGATTAACATCAATATCATTTATATTATTTTCATTGTTTTTCTTATAAAAAAGATGAAATTTATAGTTTTTATCTTCTTTTCTTTCGGGAATAAATGTTTTTTCTTTATCACTAATCCAAACAATATATACTTTATCGTTACAAAAATATTTTAATACTCTAGGATATACAGTATTTTTATGATAAAGTTCATATTTTTCATTTTTTGGATAAAAATATTTCCATTTATCTATAACATCAAAAATTAATTCATATGATTTTTTATGAAAATTTCTCTCTTTGGTATAAACCTTTTGTAGTATTTGGGTTAATTTATCATCTCTTATCAATTCTTCCCATACTAACTTTGCAAACTTATCATTTTTATTATTTGGTATTAAAAACAATGCAAAATTTTCATAATTATGTAGTGTAGTGTTATTTAAAAGTTCATTAACAAGCATTTTTGCAGCTATTTTTAAAATAGTATTATTATAATCATTGTCAGGTATTGAAACTCTTGCATTATCAAGTGCAAAATCAGCATGAATAAGTATATTAAAACCACACTCTATTTTTGTTGGTAAATATGTATAAAATTTAGCATCTAATTTTTCATCATCTAAAGGAAATGATATTGCTATATTGGGTTCTTTTGGTATATTTTTATATGTTTCGTTTTCTCTTGCTTTCAATAACTGCGAATAATATTCTTTGTAGTATTCATTTTCTTTTTCTAAAGTTTTTAAATCCTTTCTTAACTCTTTTGAATATTTAGAGTCTATTGTATTTGTTATACCATCAATAGTTATATGAATTTGATACTCTTTTTTCTCTTTACCTTTTAATAAATCAAGAAATAAAAATTTTGTTTTTTTAAACTCTTCAAGCTCTTGTTTTATTTCATTATAAGCATTATCATCTTTTAAAAATATTGTTATTCTTGTAACTACAGCATTTTGAAAATCCTTTTTGTTACTCTGTATATATTTTGGAAAATAAAATGAAGGAACTTTATCTCCAGCTTTTTCAATAGCCTTTTTGATACTGTTATCAGTAAAGTTATTAACAGTTACAGGGTTAAAAAGTTCAAATCCCCAAGCTTCTTGTATAGTATTATTTTCATCTATAAATTGAGACTCAATTTTCACATGTTCGCTGACATTCCAGCAAGATTTAAAACCCACTCCTTTATTTCCTATTGATTCTCCTGCAATTTTTTCACCATTATGAATACTATTTAGTGAGTGAAAATCACTTTTTTTCTTCTTTTGTTCTTGAGATTTATATATACTAAATGGTTCCCCATCATTGGATATGACAAAGGACTCTTTTGTAAGTTCCATCCATATTTGGCTATTAGCTCTATCAACAGCATTTTGAAAAAATTCATAAGCAACTCTACCTACATAATCTTTACTTGATTCAGCTTCTGTTCCTGCTTGAGATTGAGTAATAGTTCTTCCATTTCTTTGATCTAGGTTTATTTGTTCAATACTACCTTTTTGAAATTGCTCAACTATATCTTTTACACTATACTCTTGACTCATCTTGAACCTTATTGACTTACTTTATAAATTTTACTAAACTCTATCCAAATTATCATATTATCTAACTGAAGACGCTATCACAATAAACAAGAGGAACTCAACTCTCTTTTAACACTTCCATATACTGTGAAAATGTCTCACGAAGTGTTGAGTCAATGTTCGTTAGCCACCTTGTCACATCACTCCAGCTTTGCTCTTCATAGTACTCTTGTAAAAACTCCATATCTGATTTTAGTTCATCAAAATCTATATGTTTTGATTTTGATTTAGTCAACTCTTTTAACTTTAAAATGAGATGATCAAGCGTTGTTGTATTTGGTGTTATGTTTAAATCTTGCCACTGTTTTTGGTAATCTTTGAGTCCCAATGGCTTTGCTTTTGTCGACCATTGAACTCTCTCTAAACTCTCTTGAATATTTTTTGTCCTTTGAATTTGTATGCGAGCTTCTGTTGTTAATTTACAAAGGCTTTTAACTGTTTTGTATGAAAATCTCATAAACCCTCCTTATTAAAAGAGA
>Ga0256843_1000645_pt1 | contig 29189 bp, 28 predicted proteins | sample AlvinellametaG_FD_191572 | JGI IMG/M metagenome (GOLD analysis project Ga0256843, IMG submission 191572) | Pompeii worm associated microbial communities from hydrothermal vent at the East Pacific Rise, Pacific Ocean - Alvinella | ecosystem: Host-associated > Annelida > Integument > Unclassified ... | reverse complement strand
ATCCTTCGGGTGTGGGAAAGTAGGTCAGTGCCACCTTGATTTTTCTTCTTCACTTGATTTACTTCCTTCTTTTTTATTTTATTTTCCATAAAAAGTATCTTTTATCAAGAAATAACAAACCTTTTCAAGTTATAATTCTAGAAATGCCATTTCTTTAAAAAGGGTATCATATGTCAAAGTACTCTAAAGAGTATATAAAAGAAAAACTTCAAGAATTTACTCCAAAAGAATTAAAAGCCTTTAAAAGATTGGTAAAAGAATTTAATTATCCAGTTGATAGAGCTTTCGAAAAAATAATGGCTTTAAAAGAGAGAGAAAAAAAGAAGGTTTCTGAACAAGAAGTCCCCTCTTCTTCAAATAAAAAATTATCTGAAGTCGTTGGAAAAAATGAAGGTGGGCAAAATATAATTAAACCAGTAGCCCCAGAGGAATTTGAATTAATTGAAATAAAAGAAGAAAATGAAGAAAAAACTTTCGATACAAAATTAACTAAAGAGTTTAGTGAAGAAGAGATTATTCCAGTTTTAGATCCAAAAGAGATTGAACTAAATTCTCTTACTAAGAAAGGAAGAGAAGCTTATGAAAACTCTATTAAACTAGGAAAAACTCATGAACAAGCCTTGCAAGATGCTTATAGAGAATCTAAAAAGGAATTAATAGAAAAGCTAGAAAAACTAGAAGCATTTTATCAACCAAAATTAGATTAAGGATTTAAATGATAAAAAGAAGTGGTAAAATGCAATTTTTATTTTGGGCTTTTTTCTTTTCTGTAATTCTTTATATTTGGATACTTACTATTGGAGTTCAAACTTTCATTTTGCCAGAAGAAAAACCGATAGAGTTTCCTGAAAATGTAGTCTCTTTGATGTTCATTTTATATGGTTTTTTAATTATTTCAACTCTTTCTGGAACTGTAGTTTCTATAATGGTTGGAAATAAAAAATATATAAATTTATTTGGTGCTATGGTAATTATTGTATTTGGAACAATTGTAGCAGCAAAAGGAATGTTTGGATAAATATTTGTTTAGATTTTGTTAATCATTAATGCCTATTTAATTTTGATTTAAAATTTTTTTTATATACTATAGTTATAAAATTCCAATTATATCTTGAAGGATAAAAAATGAAAAGGATATTTAGAGTATCTTTAGCAGTTACTCTTTTGGCTTCTTTTTTGAGTGCAAATCCAGATCCACTTGCAATTTTAAGGGGTGAGATTCCAAAAAGCTTTAGCTCAAAACACAAAAAAAGGACTACAAAAAGAATTGTTAGAAAAAGAGTTATCAAAAGAAAAGTTGTAAGAAGAGTAAAAAAAAGAACTTCTCATGCCCGCTCTTCTAGAATTAAATGGATAAAAAGAGAGTATTTAGGACCTACAAAAAAAATTCTTCTAAGTTCAATTAATTATAAAATTTACTCTAGACATAAATTAACTGGAAATCCATATTTAGATATGAAAGCTATAGATGGACCTATGCCAAATGAGTATGCATCTTTGTATCTAAAATCAAAAACTCTAAGTAATCCTGTAAAGCCTTACCTTAAAATTGTGATAGATAAATCTGTCCAAAGAATGTATGTTTATAAAGATTTCAAGCATATTTACACTTTTAAAGTCTCCACTGGAAAAGCAGGCCATAGAACTCCTAGCGGTGTTTTTAAACCATATTCAGTTGAGGAAATGCATTATTCTAGGAAATACTACAATGCTCCAATGCCTTGGAGTGTATTTTTTAATGGTGGTGTAGCAATTCATGGAACATCTTCTCTTAGTAGACTAGGAACTCCTGCTTCTCATGGATGTGTTAGAACTTATCCAAGAAGTGCTAGAAGAATTTATGAACTAGTTAGAAAATATGGAAAAGAAAATACTACTATTATTGTAAGAGATTAAATTTCTCTCCCAAAAAAGGGGGAGAAAATAGGAAAAATAAAGTTAGTTTTTATCTTTATCAATAATTTTATTGGCAGTAATCCAAGGCATCATAGCTCTTAGACTCTCACCTGTTTTTTCAATTAAAGACTCTTTTGCATTATTTCTTTCTGCTGTCATTCTTGGATATCCTGCCATTCCTTCTAAGATGAAATCTTTAGCAAATTTTCCATTTTGAATTTCAGCTAAGATCTCTTTCATAGCTTTTTTTGACTCTTCATTAATTACTCTTGGACCACTTACATAATCTCCATATTCAGCAGTATTGCTAATTGAGTATCTCATATTTGCAATTCCACCTTCATACATTAGATCAACAATCAATTTTAATTCATGAAGACACTCAAAATACGCCATCTCTGGAGCATATCCAGCTTCAGTTAAAGTTTCAAATCCAGCTTGAACTAAAGCAGTAACTCCACCACAAAGAACTGCTTGTTCTCCAAAGAGATCAGTTTCAGTCTCATCTTTAAAGGTTGTTTCAATAATTCCAGTTCTACCACCTCCAATTGCACTTGCATAACTTAAAGCTAAATCTTTTGTATTACCGCTTGGATCTTGATATACAGCAATTAGATCTGGAATTCCTCCACCTTTTACAAATTCATTTCTTACAGTATGTCCTGGAGCTTTTGGAGCTACCATCATTACATTAATATTTTTAGCTGGTTTGATTCTTCCATAGTGGATATTAAACCCATGTCCAAAAGCAATTGTTGCTCCATCTTTTAGATTTGGTTCAATCTCATTTTTATAAACTTCTGCTTGAATTTCATCTGGGAGTAAGATCATTACAACATCAGCTTCTTTTACTGCATCAGCAACTGGCAATACTTTAAAACCTTTAGCTTCAGCCTTTTTCCAGCTATTTCCTCCTTCTTTTAGTCCAACAACAACATTTACACCACTATCTCTTAAATTTTCTGCATGTGCGTGACCTTGGCTTCCAAATCCAATCATAGCAACTGTTTTGCTTTGAATAATGCTTAAATCACAATCTTTATCATAATAGACATTTAAAGTCATCTTCTCTTTCCTTTATCTCTAATTTTGAAGCGATTATATCCAAAACGAGTTTAAAATGAGAGACCTTGACAAGCATAAATTGCTACTCCCTCTCTTAAACTATCATCTATTACGATAGCTTCAAAAAAATTCAAAATTTTAAAAAGTTTTTCAAAGATCAAAATACCTGTTAAAATCAGCTCTTCTCTTCCAACCCCAACAAGAGCTGCTCTTGAGTTTTCATTCAATTTTAAGAGAAGATCTAAACTTTTTTGGAGATCTAAAAGATTTAACTTTGTTCCATTGATCTTTTCTGGGTTATAAGTTTGATAAGTCATTTTATTTTTGATTGCTGCAATTGTAGTAGGTGTTCCAGCAGTAGCTATAAAAAGATTTGGTTTTTTTAAAGTTTTTACAAACTCTTCTATTTCTTTAAATTCCTCTTTTAAACCCTTCTGTATTGTTGCAATATCTTGATATTTTTGTGCAATTGTTACAATTCCAATTGGAAAGCTTCTTGTAATAACTTCTTTATTAAATTTAAATATAATTTCAGTTGATCCTCCTCCAATATCGACTAAAACAAAATTTTTGTTTTCAATTTTTAAGCTCTTTAATCTATTTTCTACTGCTTTTAAAGTTAAGAGAGCTTCTTTTTTTCCATCAATAATTTCAAATTTGATTTTACTATTTTTATAGATTAGATCTAAAATCTCTTTAGAATTTGAGGCTCTTCTTAAAGCTTCAGTTGCTACTGCTATAATTTTTGTATCTCTAAAATCTATTTTTTCTTTTGCTTTTTTTAGAGCTTCCAAAATTTTATTTAGAGTTTTTTGAGAAATCTTTCTAGTTGTATTTAAATCTTCTGCAGTTTTTACAATGCTTTCAAATTCAGCTACTTTTTTTGAACTTTTACAATCCCATTTCAAAACTCTTAAAGTATTTGATCCTAGATCAATTGAAATAATTTGCAAAATTAATGCTCCTCTTTGAAAGGAAATCCATTTTCTCTTAGGATTTTTCTAATTTCTTCTTGATGTTTTTCTCCTTTTGTCTCAAGAGCTACACTTACATGAGCATCTCCGAACTCAAGATCAGTAGAAGTTCTGTCATAACCAATTTGGACAATATTTGCTCCAACTTTTTCCATAAGTTCGGAAAATTTTCTTAAAGATCCAGGTTTGTCGATAAGTGTTACTACAAGCTTCATCTTTCTAAAGCTCTTCATAAGTCCTTTTTCTATGATCAAAGAAAGCATTGTTACATCAATATTTCCACCACTTAAAATTATTCCTATTTTACTTCCTTTTGGAAGATTAATTTGGTTATGCATTACTCCTGCTACTCCAACAGCTCCTGCTCCTTCTACTAAAAGTTTTTGTCTTTCAAGTAAAAATAAAATTGCACTAGCAATCTCTCCTTCTCTTACAAGTTCAATCTTATCTACATTTTCTATTATATATTTTAGAGTTTTTGGAGAGGTATCTCTTACTGCAATTCCATCTGCAATAGTTCTAACTCCAGTTGTATCAATCGGGGTTTTGCTATCAAAAGATAGTTTCATAGCTGGAGCTCCAGCAGCGGCAAAACCTAAGATATTTATATTTGGATTTATAGATTTTGCTGCAATTGCTACACCGCTAATTAGCCCTCCTCCTCCAACTGGAGCAAGAATTGCATCAAGGTCATCTACTTCTTCTAACATTTCAAGAGCAATTGTCCCTTGTCCAGAGATTACCTCATCATCAGCAAAAGGGTGAATAAACTCTTTTTTCTCTTTTTTTGCATACTCTACTGCAAAACTATAAGCTTCATCATAATTTGCTCCATGAAGAATTACTTCTCCTCCTAGCTCTTTTACTCCCATAATTTTGGTCAATGGAGTAGATTCTGGCATTACAATTGTTCCACTTATTCCAAAATATCTTGCTCCAAATGCTACTCCTTGAGCATGGTTTCCAGCACTTGCAGCAACTACTCCATTACATTTTCTAGATTCTAAAATAGATGCTATTTTATTAAAAGCTCCTCTTAATTTAAAAGAGCCTGTTCTTTGAAGATTCTCTTTTTTGAGATAAACTTCATACCCACTCATTTGACTAAGAATTGGGGCATATGCAAAAGGTGTACGATAAGCTACATTTTCCAGTCTTGCTTGAGCTTTTTTTATACTATTTAAGTCTACCATTACAATATCCTTTGTAAAATTGGCAAAATTATATCAAAAGGATCATTTATGGAGTGTGAATTTCCAAGAATAAATAGTAACGAAGAAGAAGTTAAAAAATATCTTCAAGAAACTAAAACAATAGCAGTAGTTGGAGCTTCTCCAAACCCAACAAAAGATAGTCATAAAGTAACAAAATATTTAATAGAAAAAGGTTATAAAGTTTTCCCTATCTATCCAAAAGAAGATGAGATTTTAGGTCAAAAAGTCTATCGCTCCTTAGCAGAGATTCCTGAAGAAGTTGATATGGTAGTAGTTTTTAGAAAACCAGCTGCTGTTATGCCAATTGCTGAAGCTTGTATTAAAAGAGGAGATGTAAAAGTACTTTGGACTCAAATTGGAATTGTAAATAATGATGCAGCTCAAAAAGCAAAAGATGCTGGAATTGATGTAGTTCAAAATATGTGTGCGATGGTAGAGCACAAAGAACTTTTAGGTTAGAAGAAGGACTTTATATTTTGATGGAGAAGATTACTTAAGCCAAATAATTAGATCTTCTCCAAATTTTTCTAAAGCTTTATTTGAAGCTTCTACAAAACCTTTTGCATCTGTACTTTTACAAGGAATTAAGTATTCAAAAAGTTTAGATTTAATTATTTTATTATTTATTGAATTTAAAAGCCTTACTTGAATTTTTACTTTTGCAAAGCTTTTATCTGCTTTTATTTCATGCTCAAAATTGTATATACTAGTTTCTAAGATATAATCCACATCTGCTGTTGAAGAGTAATCAACTACTTCTTTGAAGAGATTACTTTGTCTTAAAATATCTACAATTGCACCCATAATAATTCTGTTTAAAGATTTGCTCCATTGACTATAAAGGTAGAAAGATTCCTTTAAATTATTATCCTTATAATAGATTTTAGTTCCCATTGTATCTTCTATTCCTTTTGGATACTCTACCCTTAAAGTTTTTGAAGCAAACTTAGAAGAGTTTACTTTTTTATAAACTTTTGGAGAAAGAGTGTAGGTATTAAGTGTTGCTTCTGAACAACCCAAAAAAAATATCAGAAAAGATAAACTTACTACCTTTTTCACTCTCCAGGACCTCTTTTTAATCTTCTTGATCCAAAAATGATAGAAGATGGATTTTGTGTAAGAGTCTTTAGAGAATTTGCTAATTCTTGATACTGATAACTAAGCTCTTTAATATCTACTTCAATTGGTCTTACAATTCTTTTTAGATCATATTGACCTCTTTTAACTCTTTTTTGAATCTCTTGACTTAAATTTCCAATTGATGAGGTAGTCTTTTTAATCTCTTTTAATAAAGAATCTAAATTTTTATCAATTTTTGCAGTGATGCTTTCTAAATTTTTTATAGTCTTATTTACATCTTTTCGAAGTCCTAAAATAGAACTATTTAACTCTTTTGCTAAAGAGATATAATTATCTTCTAAAATTAAACTTTTTTTAGAAAGCTCTTTTAAATCTAAAATGACAGAAGAGATATTTTGTATATTCTCTTTTGATAGTAATTGATTAAAAGAGTCTAAAGATCTTGAAATTTTTGAAAGGATTTGTGGAGTCTGATCAATTAATTTTGTAGCAATTGATGGGCGTGATGGAATAACTGGATATTTTTCTTTAGAAGTTTTTAAAACTTTTAAAGTTAAATTTGAATCATTTTTTAATTCTATGTATGAAAGCCCTGTAATTCCTTGTAAATTTAAAACTGCATAAATAGTTTTTGGAATGGGAATGTTTTGTTTTAATTTGATTAAAACTTTTACTCTAGAAAGGTTTTTAGGATCAATAGAGATTTTTGCAACTTTTCCAACCTCTACACCGTTTAACTTTACACTACTATCTACTGAAAGTCCATTTACAGATTCATTAAAATAGATAAGATAATATTTTGTAGATTTTTCTTTTAATCCATATTTTGCAAGCCAAAATCCAAACATAATAAGTCCAGTAAAAAATGCTACTACAAAAACTCCTACTATTGTGTAATTGACCTTTGAATACATTTAGACTCTTTAAGAATTCTTGAGAGTTATTCTATCTATTTTATGCTTCTATCTTTATTTAGATCCTCAAAAGACCCATCAAATCTTACAACTTAAAGGTTTTGCTATAATAAGAAGGTGGAGTTGGATTTGTAATCTTAAATTTTTAATCTAATTGGGTTAAATTAGGAAAAAGGAGGCTTTAGGCTAAACAAAATCATCATCAAAAAAGGAGGGGATATGAGTTTAAATGATGATATTAAAAAGGCTGAAGAGGAGGTAGAAAAAGAGTTTCACGTTGATAAGGATCTTGAAGAAGAGATTCTTACAGAGCTTGAAGGACAGAGAAACTTTAAAAGTGGTCCTTCATATTGGCTAATTGCAGCAATTGCTTTTAGCTGGTCATTATTTCAACTTTATGTTTCATATTTTCCAGTAAACTCCACAATTGTAAGAAGTATTCACTTAGCTTTTGCGATGCTTTTGGCATTTTTAATCTATCCAATTGCAAAAAAGCCAAAATTTTTAGAAAAAATTACAATTCCAGACTACATCTTAGCAGTAGTTGGTGGATTTGGAGCAGCTTATATTGCAATTGATTATGTAGGAATTTCAAATAGAGTTGGAGAATTTCTTGCAAGGGATATTATAATTGGAGTAATTTTTACAATTTTACTTCTTGAAGCTGGGAGAAGAGTAATTGGAATTGCTCTTAGTATTGTTGCAATTGTATTTTTAAGTTATGACTTTTTTGGACAATATCTCCCAGATCTAATTAGCCACAAAGGTGCATCTCTTACAAAAATTACTTCTCAGATGTATCTAACAACAGAAGGAATTTATGGAGTTCCTCTTGGAGTTAGTGCTGGGTTTGTATTTTTGTTTGTACTTTTTGGAGCTTTACTTGAAAGAGCTGGAGCTGGAGAGTATTTTATCAAGCTTGCATATGCGATGCTTGGAAAATATAGCGGAGGTCCAGCAAAAGCTAGCGTTGTTGCAAGTGGGCTTACTGGAATTATTAGTGGAAGTTCTACTGCAAATGTAGTAACTACTGGAGTTTTTACAATTCCTTTAATGAAAAAAGCAGGATTTCCTCCAGAAAAAGCAGCTTCAGTTGAAGTTGCAGCTTCAACTAATGGTCAGCTTATGCCTCCAGTTATGGGAGCAGCTGCATTTATTATTGCAGAATTTTTAGGACTTGCTTATACTGATGTAATTATTGCTGCAGCAATTCCAGCAGTTGTTAGTTATTTAGGACTTTTATACATTGTCCATCTTGAATCAAAAAAACTTGGGCTAAGAGGTGAAGATCCAGCAAATCTTCCTCCAAAGTGGGAGACATTTATTAGTGGAATCCACTATCTAATACCAGTTGCTTATTTGATGTATGTTTTAATTGTTCTTAGACAATCAGCACAATCTAGTGCTTTTAGTGCAATCTGGCTCTTGATGGTAATAATGTTGATTCAAAAACCTTTTATTGCTTTGGTAATAGAAAAAAGAGGAGTAAAAAAAGAAGATTTTTTAGAAGGTTTTGTTGATATTTTCCATGGAATGGTAAATGGAGCTAGAAATATGGTTCCTATTGCTCTTGCTACTGCTATTGCTGGAATTGTAGTTGGAAGTATCACTTTAACAGGAATTGGTCAAGTACTTTTAGATGTAGTTGATACTTTGTCAAATGGAAATATCTTAATAGTTTTACTACTTACAGCTCTAATCTCTTTGATTCTTGGAATGGGACTTCCAACTACTGCAAACTATATTGTTGTAGCATCTCTTACAGCTCCAATTATGCTTCAACTTTCTCAAGATAATGGATTTATTATCCCAGCAATTGCGGCCCATCTATTTGTATTTTACTTTGGAATTTTAGCTGATGATACACCACCAGTTGGAATTGCTGCTTATGCTGCTGCTGGAATTGCAAAATCAGATCCAGTAAAAACGGGGCTTCAAGGTTTTGCTTATGATATTAGAACTGCAATTTTGCCTTTTGTATTCTTCTTTAATACTGAGATGCTTTTAATTGCAAGTGTAAATGAGTATGATTTTAATGAGTTTACATTTATATCTAATCCTTTTAAAATAGCTTTAATCTTTTTAGTCTCGATGCTTGGAATGTTTAGCTTTTCTAGTGCAACTCAAGGCTATTTTATTAGACATGCAAATGTTATAGAAAGAGTACTCTTTTTAATTGCCGTGCCACTTTTTATGCTTCCAAATATTGTTGTAAAATATCTTCCATTTTTAGGAAATGAGTATGTTTGCTATTTGCTTGGATTAGGAATTTGGGCTTTGATCTATTTTTGGCAAAAGAGTAGGAGTAAATAATGGATAAAAATGATAAAAATCTTTTGGAGCTTTTGGGAATAAAAGTAAATAATGATCAAATAGTAATAGATTTTGAAAAAGCAAAATCTACTTTAAAAGATCTTAAAAGTAAACTTGATCAAACAGCTACAAAGATAAAAAATGATCTTGAGGAGGGAAAATTAGAAATTCCTGCAATTGGAATCGATATGACTCCTCAAAAAATTGAGATAGATTTAAAACAGACCAAAGAAAGTATTGATTCTCTCTTGGAAAAACTTTCAAATTTAGCAACTGTAGGAGTAGATGATAAAAAACAAGATAGTAACTCTTCAAAAGAAATTATAGTCATTCCTAATGAATCAAAAAAGTATACATTCTTTTATTTTGAAATAGAATCTCAAGAGTGTTCAAAAGATCAAATTGCAAAAGAGCTTGGAATTGAATCTAGTGCAGAAACTAAATATTGGAGACTATCTACTCCAAAGGTTGAAGAAGAGTCAAATCCTTCAAAGATGATTCAAAATCTAACAAAAACCCTTTTAAGTAGGGTCGATGAGCTTTTAAAGTTAAAAGAAAAATGTAATGCTAAATTTACTTTGGGTGGAAATATCTATTTAAAAGAAGGAGAGATTTTTTTGGAAGTAGATACTCTTAAATTTTTGGCACAAATTGATGCTAATTTTTCGGTAAAGATCAATAACTCCTGAAATCTTTAAAATCCCTGCTAAAATTTTGGCAGGGAACTTTTAGAGACTACAACTTTTTTCTTTCTCAAAAAAATCTTAAGAAAATACCAAGTTTATTTGAATCAAGGCTCTTTTTTAGTTGTTTTGATAAAATCTTAAAAAAAAAGGGATAGGTGAAGTTATGGTATATGTTTTTGACTCTAGCATGCTTTATTATATAATCAGGGGAAGACCTACCATAATAAAAGAGAGAATCAAAAAAGCTCTTTTGGCTGGAGATGAATTGGTAATTCCAGCAAATGTAATGGATGATGTTATGAGAACAACTCAGAAGATGAATTCTCCAGAATTAGAAGATCATATCTCACATATTTTAGAATTTTTCGATATAGATTTTGACTCTGAAAAAATCTCTAAAGATATTTACAAAAAATTGATTAAATGGCTAAAGAAAAAAAGAATAGATCCAAGAGGTATTGACCTAAAAACAGCAGCTTATACAGCAGCAAGAGGCGGTATTTTGGTTAGTGCAGAAAAACATAAGTATGATAAAATAGAAGGTTTAAAAGTCGAAGATTGGACAATGTAGAAGGAGGAGTATTGAGTAATAATTTCATAGAAAACATTCAAATTACAGGGGCAAGAGAGCATAACTTAAAAAATATAAGTTTAACTATCCCAAAAAATAAAATGGTAGTAATTACTGGAATTAGTGGTAGTGGAAAATCAACTTTAGCTTTTTCTACTCTTTATGCTGAAGGACAACGAAGATATATTGAATCTCTCTCAAGTTATGCTAGACAATTTTTAGGCAGAATAGGAAAACCAGATGTCGATAAAATTGAGGGTTTAACTCCAGCAATTGCAATTGATCAAAAAACTACCTCTAAAAATCCAAGATCAACAGTAGGAACTATTACAGAAATTTATGATTATTTAAGATTACTTTTTGCAAGGGTAGGTCGACAATACTGCCATCAATGTTTTAAACCTATCTCTTCAATGAGTGCTAGTGATATTATTACCGAAGTCATGAGACTTCCTCAAGGAGCAAAACTTATAATTTTAGCTCCCTTGGTAAAAGAGAAAAAAGGAAGCTTTACAGATTTATTAGAGTCTCTTAGACAAAAAGGTTTTGTAAGAGCAATGATTGATGGAGTCATGGTTAGACTTGATGATGAAATCGAACTTAGCAAAACTAAAAAACATACTATAAAAGTTGTAATTGATAGAGTTGTAGTAAAACCAGAAAGTAGTGAAAGAATAGCAAGTGATATTGAAAAAGCTTTGAAGGAGAGTTTTGGAGAGGTAGAGATTGAAGTTTTGAATTTTGATGAGGTAGGTTTAAATAGAAAAGATTTTCACTATTCAGAGCATTTGGCATGTTTTGATTGCAAAGTTAGCTTTGAACCTCTTGAACCTGTAAGTTTTTCTTTTAATTCTCCAAAAGGCGCTTGTCCAGAGTGTGATGGCCTTGGAATTAAATATTCTTTGGATATTCAAAAAATAATAGACTCTAGCCGCTCTATTGATGAAGGTGCTGTAAAAATTATGTATGGATTTAATAGAGGTTATTACACAAAATTTTTACATGCATTTTGCAAAAAATTAGATATTCCTACAAATATTCCTTTTGAAGAGTTGCCTCTTCATCAACAAAAAGCTATTTTATATAGTAGTGGAGAAAAAGTAGAGTTTGAATGGAAAAGACACAAATTAAAAAGAGAATGGCAAGGTGTTGTAAAGTTTGCTTATGAGATGTTGAAGGATGAAAAAGAGCTTGGGGATTATATGACAGAAAGAATTTGTGATAAATGTCAAGGACATCGTCTAAGACCTCGCTCTTTGGCTGTAAAAGTTGGAGATAAAAATATTGCCGATATTATTGATATGCCAATTGAAGAGAGTTATAAGTATTTTGCCGATGAAAAAAACTTTGAATCTCTGTCAGCTCAACAAAAAATAATTGCTAAACCTATCTTAAAAGAGTTAAGAGAAAGGCTCTTTTTTTTATACGATGTTGGACTTGGATATTTAACTCTTGGAAGAGATGCTAGAACAATTAGTGGAGGAGAAGCTCAAAGAATTAGAATTGCTTCTCAAATTGGATCTGGACTTACTGGAGTGATGTATGTTTTGGATGAACCAAGTATTGGACTTCATGAAAGAGATACTATTAAACTAATTAGAACACTTCAATCTCTAAGAGATCGTGGAAATAGTGTAATTGTAGTAGAACATGACAAAGAAACAATAAAGTCGGCAGATTATATTATTGATATTGGACCTGGAGCTGGAGAAAGAGGGGGAGAAGTTGTTTTTGCTGGAAAAGCTTATGATATTTTAAAAGCTAAAACTCTTACTGCACAATATCTTAAAGGGGAAAAAAAGATAAACTATAAACACTCTCACAGAGATTTGTCAAAGTTTTTGGAAATTAAAAATGTAAATATAAACAATATTAAAAATCTTAATGTAAAAATTCCTCTTGGAAACTTTGTGTGTGTAACTGGTGTCAGTGGAAGTGGAAAGAGTTCTTTGATCTTACAAACTCTTCTTCCTGCAGCAAAAGAGATTTTAAATAGAGCCAAAAAAGTTACAAAAGTTCAAGGTGTAGAGATTTTAGGCTTAGAAAATTTGGACAAAGTAATCTATTTGGATCAAAGTCCAATAGGAAGAACTCCAAGAAGTAATCCTGCAACTTATACTGGAGTGATGGATGAAATTAGAAAATTATTTGCCAATACCAAAGAGGCAAAATTAAGAGGTTATAAAGTAGGAAGATTTAGTTTTAATGTAAAAGGAGGAAGGTGTGAAAAGTGTCAAGGAGAAGGAGAGATAAAAATTGAAATGCACTTTTTGCCGGATGTAATGGTAGTGTGTGATAGTTGTGGAGGAAAAAGATATAATCCTCAAACTCTTGAGATTCTTTACAAAGGAAAAAATATAGCAGAAGTGTTGGATATGAGTGTAGATGAAGCTTATGAATTTTTTGAGAATATTCCGGCAATTAAAACAAAATTATCAACTCTAAAAGCTGTTGGTCTGGGATATATAAAACTTGGACAAAATGCAACAACTCTTTCTGGAGGAGAAGCCCAAAGAATAAAACTAAGCAAGGAGTTGAGTAAAAAAGATACTGGAAAAACTCTTTATATTCTTGATGAACCAACCACAGGATTACATTTTGAGGATGTAAATAGATTAACTGGTGTTTTACACCATTTAGTAGAGCTTGGAAATAGTGTAATTGTAATTGAACACAATCTTGATATGATAAAAAATGCTGATTATATCATAGACATGGGACCAGAAGGGGGAGATAAAGGAGGTCAAATTATTGCTACTGGATCACCAGAAGAGTTAGCAAAAGAGTATAAAAAAAGTAAATCTTATACAGGAGAATATTTAGCAAAGGAGTTAGGAATTTTTTCTTAAATTCTTCCTCCAACTTCTCCTCCAAATCCAAAGCCTCCTACGTTTTTTTCTATTTTCAAAGTAGAAACTGCACTTGCACTTTTAGATTTTTTAGAAAAGCTTCCACTCTCTTTTGTTGCCTCATAAGAAGCTCCTACCATTCCCCAAATTTTTGCAGGAGGTAAAGAGTGCTTAGCACACCCTCCAAACACAATAAGAATTAAAAGATAAAAAAAGATCTTTTTCACTCTCTTTTCCTTTCTTAAATCTTTTTAATTATAACATTAATTTTATTTTTTCAGAAAAAATGAAAAACTCTTTAAAAAAATACTCTTTTTAAGAATATTTTTGGTTAAAATTAAAAAAAATAAAGAGGAAAAAGATGGTTAGAAAAGCTGGAAATAGAGGCTCTTTTTATCCTTATAGTTGTGAAGATACAAAAAAGTTGATAAATAATTTTAATCAAATCTTAGAAAAAAGCAGTTTTGATAGATCTATTTTCAAAATTAAACCAAAAGCTATTATCTCTCCTCATGCAGGATTTATTTATAGTGGATTTACTGCTAATGTTGCTCATAGATTAATTCCAAATAAAAGGCCCCAAAGAGTAATTGTAGTAGGTCCAAGTCATCATATCTATTTTGAAGGAATTAGCGTTGCAATAAATGATTATTATGAAACTCCTTGTGGAAATATTTTGATAGATAAAGATTATATAAAAAAACTAAAACTTCGTTTTGATAATCTTCTTAATATTCCAGAGGCTCATTACTTAGAGCATTCTACCGAAACTCAAATGCCTTTTATTAGATATTATGAACCAAATAGTAAAATTTTAGAGATAATTTATAGTTTCCAAAGAAATAATTATAAAGAACTTGTTAAGCTTTTAGACTTTATCTTAAAAGATGATTCAAATGTTGTAGTAATCAGTAGTGATTTGAGTCATTTTTACTCTTTAGAAGATGCAAAAAGGCTAGATAATATCTGTTTAGCTGGAGTTGCTCAAAAAGATACTTTACTTTTAGATAAAGGATGTGAAGCTTGTGGAATTGTTGGAATAAAAGCGATAGTTGAAATTGCAAAGGCAAGAGATTTTAATGTTAAGCTTTTAGATTATAGAACTAGTGCAGATACAAGTGGAGATACAAAAAGAGTAGTAGGATATATGAGTGCTGTGTTTTATTGAAAAAAAATCCTTGAATAATCTTTTTTAATTTGTTATTATCGCAACCTAAAAAATATAAAATTTTTTAAAAAGGTAAATATTCAATGGAGCTATCATTAGTAATTCCTATTATGAATGAAGAAGAAAATATTAAACCTCTTTTTGAAGCGATAAAGGAGGCTCTAGAAGGAATTGATTATGAAGTGATTGTTGTAGATGATGGCTCTACTGATAAGAGTGTAGAAATAGCAAAGAAGCTTGCAACTGAAAGATTTAAAATTGTTGTCTTTCAAAGAAATTATGGACAAACTACTGCAATGGCAGCTGGAATTTCTATTGCTCAAGGGGAGTTAATTGCCACAATTGATGGAGATTTGCAAAATGATCCAAGAGATATTCCAATGATGATTAAACTCCTAAGAGAAAAAGATGTAGATGTAGTTGCTGGAAGAAGAGTAAAAAGAAAAGATGGCTTTTTTTTAAGAAAAATTCCAAGTAAAATTGCAAATTGGTTAATTAGAAAGACAACAGGAGTTTATCTTCATGATTATGGATGTACCTTGAAAGTTTTTAAAAATAAAATTGCAAAAGGTCTTGATCTTTATGGAGAACTCCACAGATTTATTCCCGTTTTAGCAGAGATGCAAGGTGCTAAAATGATTGAAGTTGATGTTAGACACCATCCAAGACGTTTTGGAGAATCAAAATATGGAATTGGAAGAACTCTAAAAGTTATTAGCGATTTAATGCTTATGCTTTTTATGCAAAAATATCGTACAAAGCCTATGCATCTTTTTGGAACTTTAGGAATTGTCTCTTTGCTTTTTGGAATAATTATAAATATTTATCTTTTTATTTTAAAGCTTTTTGGATGTACGATTGGAAACCGTCCCATGCTTACACTTGGAATATTATTGGTAATTGCTGGAATCCAATTAATTACAACTGGATTTATTGCAGAATTGATTATGAGAACTTATTTTGAATCTCAAAATAAGAAACCTTGGCAAATAAGAGAAATCTTTAGTGGATCTAAAGAAGAATCTAAAAATCTTTCTTAAAATCTTTTTTACCGTTTTTGCTCTCTTTTTTATTTTTCAAAGAGTTGAGCTAAAAGAGATTTTAAAAACTTTTGAAAAATGCAAAAAAATAGATCTATTTTTTGCTTTTGTTTTTTTTAATTTTTCAAAAATTATCTCTTCTGTAAGATTAAATCTTTTTTTTAAAAATTTAGGTTTTAAATTAAAAGAGATAGATGCATTAAGACTTTATTATATTGGAATGTTTTATAATCTTTTTTTGCCAGGAGGAATTGGGGGGGATGGATATAAAATTTATCTTTTAAAAAGAGCTAACTTTGCCGATTTTAAATCCCTTTTTCAAGCTACTCTTTTAGATAGAATCAGTGGATTAATTCCTTTAATAATTTTTGCTGGAATTTTATTTTTTTTTAGTAATCTATCAAGTAGATTTGAATGGTTAATTTTTTTTGATATTTTTGTACTTATTTTGATCTTTCCATTACTTTGGGGAATTTATAAATTTTTGTTCAAAAGATTTTATAATCTGCTTTTTAGCTCAACATTGCTTGGATTTTTAACCCAATTTTTTCAACTTCTTAGTGCTTATTTTATTGCAAAATCTCTTTTTATAGAAGATGATTTTTTGATTGATACTCTTTTTTTATTTTTAATTTCTAGTATTGTGGCAGTTTTGCCAATTAGTTTTGGAGGAATTGGCCTAAGAGAAGGTGTATTTTTGTATGGATTTTTTTTATTAAATCTCCCTGCTCAAAAAGGAGTTGCTTTTGGAATTATTTTCTTTTTAATTACGGCAATTTCAAGTTTTGTTGGTCTTTTTTTAAAAGAAGAGAAAAGTTTAAATTCCAAAGAGCTCTAAAGCTTTCTTGAGTTTTTTTAAATATGCTCTTGAGAAACTTTTATAATTAAATTCTCTTTTTTAATACATTTTTTTTCCTCTAACTTTTCTAAAAGTTTTTTTGTCTGAGAATATTTTTTTTGGAATATTTTTGAATATCTTTTATATTTTTTCTTTTCAAGTTTTGCATATTTCCAAGCTAAAAAAATTGAAAGGGCAAAAAGGGCATAAATCCACCATTGCCACTCTTTTAAATTTAATAAAACAATAAAATATTGTACGCTAAAAAGTACAAAAAATTCTATAGAAAAAATAATTACGAGAGTAGGACTTTGTTCAAAATCTAAAGTATATTTTTCTATCTTTTTTAAAAAGCTTAGGTTTTGATTTACCTTTTTTGCTAACTTTTTACATTCGTCTTTTTTTAGATTGGATAAATCTATATCTTTTATATGAATATTGCTAAGATTATATTCTACATTTGTCTGTTTATAACTTTCTAAAATTTCTGGATGAGTTTTTAATACTTCTAAAATTTCATCTTTACTAGGAGACTCTTTTTTTAAAAGCTTTTGAATATCTTGTAAAATCAAATCATAAAGACCAACTTCTTTTATCTCTTTTGCAACTCTTTCTAAATAGATCAATCTTATCCTTTCTAATAGATTTTTAGCCCTAAAAAGGGCTAAATTTATTTTGTTTCTAAATTGCTTGGATAGCTTGCACTTTCATCTTTTGCTGGAAGGAAAATTCCAACAAGTCCTTTTAATCCAATACTCATAATAATATTAAATAAAAATAGCGCCCAAGCTACAAATACCATAGTTCCAAAAATTGCTCCTAAAATTGCAAAGGAGTTAAATTCTCCATTTACATAAAGATGTCTTCTAAGCATTCCTTCAAGTCCTGCCATTCCAATTACTGCACCCATTCCAACGCCACCAATTAAATAGAGCCAAAAATGAGTCCAAGTAAGTTTACTTGACCAAAGCTTAGTATTGTTTGTAACAATTGGCCAAAGCACATACAAAGCACTATAAAGAGTCATATAAAGTCCAACAATTAATGCAATATGAAAGTGAGCAAAACTGATCCATTGAGTATTATGTAAAACTCTATTCATTCCCATATCAGCTTGAATAATTCCAGCAGGGACTGCTAATCCAAATCCAATCAATCCTCCAAGCAGATATGCAAGAGGTGGAGTCATTTTAAGTGGTCTTGCTTTCCAAAGGGTTACAAGAGTAATAAATAGTGCAAGTCCTTGAGTCAAAAGCTCAAAAGCTGTGACCATCTCTCCAGAGATTAATTTCATCATTTCAGGTTGAGCTTGATCTGATAGAAGATGATGGCTCCAAACCATCCAAGAAACAAGTAACTCAAGCATTAATGCAGCTCTTGCGACATTCTCCATAAAAAGCTTTTGTCCAGTTATCAAAGTTGCTAAAAGATACCAGCTTCCTGCTACATAAATTAAAACAAGTCCATCAGCAACTAAATCAAGTCCCCACCAGAAGTAATTTTTATACAAAAGTGCATCTACTGTATGAACATCCCAATTAAATCCTCCAAGATTAGCAATCAAAAATACCAAAACTAAAATTCCAGCTCCTAAAATTACAATTGCGTCCAAAAATGTATCAACTGTTCCTCTAAAAATTGCTACAACTGGCAAAGAAAGTGCTGGTTCTTTAGAGTAAGGAGGTTTCCCTCTTAATTTATTCCAAAGATTTAGTATTCCATCAATTCCAAATCCACTAATTAAAAGCTCCTTTGTAGTTTTATCTTTGTGGACTCCTACTCTTTGGAAAATTGTGGCATAAATATTATAGATAAATCCAATTGTTCCAATCATAATCAGAGCAACTCCAACTACAAAAACAATTCCTCCAATTTCACTAAATTGTTTTGTATCAGCAGGAAGAGGCCAATAAAGAGTATAAAGTGGAGCATAGTGCCAGATAAATGCTGCAAGCCAAGCAAGAGCAGTTCCAACTGTAATTAAAATCCAAACCCAATTTGCAAGTTTAATGCTATAAAGTGGCTTTTTGGTTAGGTACGGTACCAAAAACATAAAAGCAGCAAATACAAGCTGATAAGTTGAGCCAAAGATTCCTACAATTGGGTGAGCTGTCATAATTGAGAAGTAGTGGCTTGGATGAAAAAACATATCTGGAAGCGGAGCTACTTCTTTTCCCGTTGCTACAAATCTCATAATCACACCCTCAATTGCCACAAGCCCAAAGAATAAAAAGCTCATTACAACTGCTCTTAGGGTTACTTTTTGTAGAGCATTTAATTTTGTATGATCAAAATTTGTTCCATTTATTAGACTCATTTTTTATCTCCTTTGCATCCATTAATTATGATGGCATCTTTTACAAACATTAAATCTTCTCCATCTTCACTATATTGAGCTGGTCCAGCATATTCAGTTGAAGTGATATCAAACTTTCCACACTCATTAAAAGTCCAGAGTAAATCATTTCTGCTTCCTGGATTTATTTGCATCTGTGTAACCATTGTTCCATTTTTTCTGAAGATTCCAAATCCATACATCAAATCTTTGCTATCAATATCAAATAAGACTTTTGTATGAGCTTTTATATGGATTGGAAAGTTTAGATTGTGCCACTTATGATCTTGAATGTATCCTTTTACTATTTGGTCGGGCTTTATTTCGTGCCTGATAATATCTTCTTCCACCCAAGGAATTGCATTGTAAGTAAAGATATGATGTCCTACACCACCAGCCACTAAAAATGCCATGTACCCATAAAATGGAATCCTAACAATGCTTTTTGCCTTCTCTTTTCTTGTAAGATTATAAGCAAACCAAGCAATCAAAGAGACAATAAACAAAGCATAAATTGTGTAAGCAATAGCATGGAACTTCAAAAGTTCCAGTGAAGTTTGAAAGGTCATCTTAGTCCCCTTAGATTAAAGTTAAAACATAAATATTTTAATAAAAAGATCAAAAAATAAGTTTATATGAGTTTATTTTATGTCTAAAATTTTGATTAAAAAATAATCAATAGAGGACTCAAAAAGGAATCAGTTATAAAAAAATGTTTAAAATTTAAACAAGATTTATTGTAGGAAGATAAAAGAGGAAGTTCAAAAAAGCTTTTAAACTTTACTCAAATGAAATCCCATTTTTTCTGGACAAGGGTAAATTTTTAGCCAAACTCTATTGCCTTTGGCTCTTTGAGCATCTTTAAAAGTGCGATAGAGTTTTTTGGGATAGCCATTGCTATCTACACAGTTACATTCAAATTTAAAACTACTTTTTTCTTCCAAAAGAGCTTTTAGAGTATAAAATTTTTTCACCTTTGACCTTTTATGCTTTAGCTCCTTGGTCTAAGAGCTAAAGTTTTTTTGTGTTATTTTTTTAAACTCTCTAAATATTCACATGCATCCTCACAGCAGGCTTCTTCTTCATCTTCTGCTTCTTGATAAATTTCACAAGATTGTCTAAAAAGTTCTAAGGCCTTTTTTTGATCTTTTGGAAGAATTTTTCCTTCTTTATAAATATTTGCTAACTCAAAACAGCTTAGGCCATCTCCATAGTTACAAGCAATAGTATAAAATTCTTTCATTTTTTCTAAATCTTGCTTTACTAATTTCCCTTCTTTATAAATTTCTGCTAAAGCAACACAACTTGAAGGAAGAGCCGATTCTTTACATTTTTCTTCAAAGAAGTTCAATGCTTTTTGAATCTCTTTTTTAGAAATATAAAAATTTCCTACCTTAAGACAAGCTTCTCCATCTCCAAGATCACAAGCTTTTTTATAATAAGAAATTGCAGTTTGAATATTAGGCTTTAGATCCTTTCTTCCATCTTCATAAATCATTCCTAATCTAAAGCATCCGTCTGCATCTTCTTCTTTACAAACAGTCTCATAAAGTTTTAAAGCTTTTTTGATATCTGGATTTATAATTTTTTTGACTCCATTTTCATAGATGTCTCCTAAATTGTAGCAAGCATCAGTATTTTTTACTTTACAAGATTTTTCATAAAATTTAATTGCTTTGTTTATATCTTTTTTAACAAGTTTTCCATCTTCATAAATACAGCCTAATCTAAAGCAAGCTTCATCGGAGTTTAAATTGTTGCAAGCTTTTTTATAAATATCTACGACTTTATTAAAATTTTTGGTAGAGTTTTCATCTTCATAGATATCTGCTAAAGAGATACATCCATCTATATTTCCTAAGCTACAAGCTTTTTCATAATATTCTTTAGCCTTTTGTAAATCATCTTTTATTATAGGTTCATCATCGCTATAAAGATCTCCTAATGCATTACAAGCATACCCATCTTTTAAACTACATCCTTTTTCATAAAAAGAGATAGATTTTTTTATATCTTCATCATCTTTTTGATTTTGCAAATAGAAATCTGCTACTTTGGCACAGCTTAAGCCATTTTTTAAATTACATCCTTTTTGATAAAGTTCAAAGGCTTTTTTTTCATCTATTTTAAAGGCATTTGTTTTGTTCTCCTCGTTTGATTCAATGTCTCCAAAATAAAAAACATCTCCACCTTTTACACACCCTTGAGTCTCTTTTAAATTACAAGCTTTTGTGTAAACTTTGGCTGCTTTTTGCAAATTACCTTTTTTAAGATAGATTTCTCCAAGTTTTAGACAACTTTTTGCATTATTGGCTTTACACTCATTTTCTAGTTTATTTTGCTCTTTTCCAAAGCTAACCCCGCATAAAATCAAAATACTAAGTCCGACCTTCCATAAACCTTTCATCTTCTCTCCTCCTTTTTGCTTGATTAGATATGATCAAAACTAAACTCTTCCAATTTTAGTTTGATTTTTTGGACTAATTGTTTTGGTCTTAGTCCCAAATGCTCTTCTACTACTTCTGTTTTTCCATGTGGAATAAATTTATCTTCATACTCAAAACTTATAATTTGAACATCTAAAATCTCTTCTTCTTGTAAAAATTCTTCAAGTGCACTTCCAACTCCTCCAAGTTTTGCACTATCGCTAAAAATAAACCAGATTTTATATTTTTTTGCAAGATCTCTCAATCTCTCTTTATCAAGAGGCTTTACAAATCTCAAATCTAAAATTGCAGGGTTAAAGTCTAAAAGTTTGGAAGTTTCAATTGCTCTGCCTACTCCATTTCCATATCCGATAAAAAGAGTCTCTTGTCCATTTTGTAAAAGCCAAGATTTTCCAAGTTTATACTCTGGAACATCAAAATCCTCACTTAAAAATGCTCCTCTTGGATATCGAATAGCAATTGGGCGATTAAAATCTGCTACAAACTCTAATGCTTTGATAAAACTCGTCTCATTAAAGGGTGCAACTAAATGCATATTTGGAATTGGTCTTAAAAAAGAGATATCAAAAGCTCCTTGGTGAGTCTCTCCATCTTCTCCCACAATTCCAGCTCTATCTAATGCGAAGACAACTCCAAGGTCCATAAGAGCAATATCATGAATTACTTGATCATAACCTCTTTGTAAAAAGGTAGAATAGATTGCGCAAAATGGTTTAAAGCCTTCTTTTGCAAGTGGCCCCATACTTGCTACTGCGTGTTGTTCAGCAATTGCTACATCCCAGAATCTTTCTGGATATTTTTTTATAAGTTTAGATAATCCTGTACCACTTGGCATCGCCGCAGTAACTCCTACTATCTTTTGATCTTGGCTTGCAAGTCTTAAAAGAGTCTGGCTAAAGATCTCAGTGGCACTTTTTTTGGAACTTTTTTTAAGAGATTCTCCAGTTTTTATATCAAACGGTCCAACTCCATGCCAATGTTCCATTGGACCTTCTGCAATTTTGTATCCTTTTCCTTTTGTTGTTTGTGTATGAACTATTACAGGCTTTTTTAAAGATTTTGCAACCTTAAAAGATTCAATCAAAGATTCAAGATCATGTCCATCAATTGGTCCAATATATTCAAGTCCAAGTTCTTCAAAAATTACTCCTGGAGTAATCAATCTAAATGATTCTTCAAATTTTTTTGCCAAATATGTAGCACTTTCTGGGAAATATTCTAAAAGAGTTTCAGTCTTTTTTTTAAGTTTTTGATAAAAAGGTCCAGCCATTCCCATAGAAAGATATCTACTTAAGGCTCCAATTGGTTTTGAAATACTCATTTCATTATCATTTAGAATAATTACTACTGGATATTTTCTATCTCCTAGCTCATTTAAAGCTTCATAAACCATTCCAGCACTCATGCTCCCATCTCCAATTAGAGCAACTGGAATTCTATCTTCACCTTTTAATTTGATAGCTTTAGCAGCTCCTACTGCAAGAGAGATTGAAGTTGAACTATGTCCTGCTTTGTAGTAATCAAGAGGAGATTCTTCTGGAGATGTATATCCACAAATTCCTCCAAATTGTCTAAGACTCTCAAACTCTTCCCAGCGGTTAGTTAAGAGTTTATGAGCATAAGCTTGGTGAGAGACATCAAAAATGAATGGATCTTTTTTCACATCAAAAACATAATGCATTGCAATAATTAAATCTACTGCTCCTAAAGTAGAACTAAGATGTCCACCATTTTTACTTACAACTTCCAAAATTCTTGTTCTGATTTTTTCGGCTAAAGCTTCTAATTCTTTTATTGTATATTTAGAGATATCCATCATTTCTCCATTCTTAACTTTACAGCCTCAATTAAGAGTCTTCTTACCTCATCAGCTTTTATTTTACTCTTTTTTATTTTAGCTCTTTTTAATAACTCTTTTATCCATTTTTCATCACATTTATGTTTAAAAAAGAAGAGTTCTTCCTCATTTAACTCTTTTATTTCAAAGGTAATTTCTTCTAATTTTATTGGTCTAAACTTACCTTGATAATTTTTAATTAATTTAGCTTTTTGCATCTAAAATCTCATCCAAAACCTTAAATAATTTCTCATTTTGATGAGGTAGTCCAATAGTTACTCTAATTCCATTTAAATTATAAGAGCTTAAATCTCTGATAATTATACCTTTTTTTAAGAGTTTTTGAGAGATATCTTTTGAACTTAATTTTTCAGGAAAGAGTAAAGTTATAAAATTTGTAAAACTTTCTATAAATTTAAAACCTCTTTTTTTTGCATACTCTTGATATTTTTTCATCTCTTCGAAATTTAATCTAATAGCTTTTTGAACAAATTCTTCATCTTTTAAAGCTTCAATTGCCCCGGCTAAAGATAAAGTAGTAATATTAAAAGGAGGTCTTAATTTATAAAGATTTTTTATAATCTCTTCATTTGCAATTGCATACCCAACTCTCATTCCACCAAGTCCATAAGCTTTTGAAAAAGTTCCTAAATAAATTGCATTTTCAAACTTTAAAATTTCTTTTGGATCCAAAGAGTACGATATATCTTTTGCTCTTGCATATTCCATATAAGCACCATCTACAACTACTAAACTCTCTTTTGAGGCAGCATTTATAATTTCAAAAACATCCTCTTTTTTAGTTGCATCTCCAGTTGGATTATTTGGTGTACAAATATAAATAATATCTGGATGATGCTTTTTTATCATCTTTTTAAATTCATCTACTCTATGTTCAAAACTTGGCGTCCTTAAAATTTGAGCTCCTTCTTGCATAGCATAAATTGGATACATTGCAAAAGTTACTTGACTCATCAAAACAGAACTATTTTGATCAAGTTTTGCTCTTGAGATAAATTCTAAAATTTGATCACTTCCAGCACCAATTATAATATGTTTTGAATCTACATCGAATCTCTTGCCCAAAGCCTCTTTTAATTCAAACATACTATCATCTGGATAGAGGTAAGCATTTTTTGCAACTTCACAAAGCTTTTTTTGAACTTTTGGAGATGTTCCTAGAGGATTTTCATTTGAAGCAAGTTTTATGACATCTTCTGGAGCAATTCCAAACTCTCTTACAACAAGCTCTATTGGCTTTCCAGCCTCATAATTTTTAATTTTTTTTAGTGTCTCTTTAAACTTCATAAAAATCCTTTAAACATCGCTAGCTTCTTTTACATAAGAACCCAAAAATTTAATAGAGTCTTTATGTTTTTGGAAGATTTTTTTAATTTTTTCATCTTCTTTGTGCCCATCAAACTCTATAAAAAAGATAGAAATTCCACCTACAATATGGGATTTAATTTTTGTTAAATTGATTTTTGCATCTTTAAAATCATTTAAAAAGTCTACCAAAGCACCTGGACGATCAGGAAGTTTTGCCAAAATTGTAGTTTTATCTTTTCCACTCGGAGCATTTTCAAAGTCACTAATTATAAAAAATCTTGTTCTATTTTCTCCCTCATCTTCTATCTCTCTAAACATAATTGGAAGTTGGTAAAGTCTTGCAGCAACTTCAGAACAAATTGCAGCTGAGGAGCTATCTTTTAGAGCAAGTTGAGCAGCTTTTGCGGTAGATTCTACTGGGATTTGTTCTACATCATCTAGACCAAAATCTTCTAAAAAAAGTCTACACTGTCCAAAAGCGATATCTTTTGAATAGATTCTTTTTATATCTTTTAAACTTTCAGCTTTTGTAGCAAAGGTATGGTGAATATCAATAATTACTTCAGCAATAATTTTTAGATTGTAATCACTAAGAGAAGAGATTGTATCACTTACAATTCCATTAAAACTATTCTCAATTGGCACTACACCAAATTTTGCTTTTCCTCTTTTTACGGCTCTAAAGACTCCTTTTATAGTATTAATTGGAAGATAAGAGCTCATTGCTCCAAATTTGGCCTCTGCTGCTTGGTGAGTAAAACTTGCCTCAGGTCCTAAAAATGCAACTTTTTCAGGCAATTCATAATTTCTTGCTACCGCAAAGAGTTCAAGAAAGAGTGCATCAATTGCTTCATCGCTCAAAAGTCCACCTACTGCTTTATTTTTTGCTTTTAGACGATTTAGAATCTCTTTTTCTCTTTCTGGACGGTAGATTGGAGCATTAGTTTTATGTTTTAGTTCTCCAACCTTTTTTACAAGTTCTAATCTTTGATTATAAAGATCTAAAAGAGAATCATCAATAGTATCAATCTTTTTTCTTAGCTCTTCTAAAGTCATAATTTATCCTTTTAGATACTTCTCTTCTAATCTAATTAAATCTTCAAAAGATTCTCTTTGTCTAATTAATCTACACTCCCCATCTTTGCAAGCAACCTCTGCAACTCTTGGTCTTGTGTTATAGTTACTACTCATTGTAAAACCATAAGCTCCAGCACTATGAATTACTATTAAATCCCCACTTTTAGTTGAAGGAAGCATTACATCTTTTGCTAAAAAATCTCCAGTTTCACAAATTGGTCCCACAATATCAGCTTTTGTTTTTGGGTCTTTTTCTTCTCCTAAAAATTCTATCTTGTGATAAGCTTTGTATAAAGATGGTCTTAATAAATCATTCATAGCACCATCTACAATTACAAATCTTTTTGAACTGCTCTGTTTTTCATATAAAACTTTAGTGACTAAAAAACCAGCATTTGCTACCAAATATCTTCCTGGTTCACATACAATTGTAAGATCTAAACCTTTTGTAGCTTGGATAATTGCATTTGCATACTCTTGTAGGTTAATTAACTCTTCATTTTCATACTTTACTCCAATTCCCCCACCAACATCAAAAAATTTTATATTAATATCAATTGCTCTAAGAGATCTTACCAAATCTGCTACAATCACAGCAGACTCTTTAATTGGATCTAACTGTGTAAGTTGAGATCCAATATGGAAATGAATTCCAACAGGATCTAAAAATTCTGAATTTTTGGAGTAGATATACATTCTTTTTGCCATATCAATCTCTACTCCAAATTTATTTTCGCTAAGTCCAGTAGAGATATAAGGATGAGTTTTTGGGTCTACATTTGGATTAACTCTGATTGAAACTCGCGCAACTTTTCCAAGCTCTTTGGCAACACTTTCTAAATGTTTTAATTCAGCTTCACTTTCTACATTTATAAATAAAATATTTAACTCTAAAGCTTCTTTAAGTTCGCTATTGCTTTTTCCAACTCCAGAAAAAATTATTTTATAAGGTTTTATCCCAGCTCTTAAAGCTCTTTTTACTTCTCCAATACTTACACAATCAGCTCCACTTCCAAGTTTAGCTAAATGATTTATTACTGAAAGGTTAGAATTTGCCTTAATTGCATATGCAACTAGAGATTTTTGACCTTCAAAAGCTTTTTTTAATCTTTCATAATCTTGAGTGATTTTATCAAAATCGTAGATATAAAGGGGAGTTCCAAACTCTTTTGCTAATTTTTTAAAATCTATATTCATATTTAATCCTTCAAAAAGAAGTGGAAAATATTTTATCCAATTTTGGCTCAAATAAGCTTTTTTTATCAAATCCAAGTAAAGAATAACCTCCTATAATTTTTAATTTGGAAGAAGAGGTTTACTGCCTTTTTAAGTATAATTTTTGGACCTTTTTTAATTTAAGTTAACCTTCTTAAAATTAGCTTATAAAGAAGATTTTGAAGTATTTAAGTACATTTTTATTTGAGATTGATATTTTATTTTGAAAAATTTCTTAAAAGGAGAGCTTGTTGAAAGATATAAAAATCAATGAAATGGGTTCAGAAGTAGTAGAAGGATTTAAATGCAAACCTAAAAAACTAGATCCTAATAAACCAATAATGCATTATAAAACTCATATTTTTGTTTGTGATGGAGAAAGATGCAAAAAAGCTTTTGGAAAAGATATTGCTACATTTTTAAGAGAACTTCTAAAAGAACTAAAATTAAATAAAGGTTCAAAGAGAATTAAAATCTCAAGAGGTGGTTGTTTTGGAGCTTGTAGATTTAGAGGAGTTATAAATATTTATGAAAATACTAGAGCAAATGGTTTTTTAGAAAATGATAATCTCTGGATAAAAAAGGCTCATACTTTTACAAGAAAAGAGTGGGAAGAGATTTTTTTACTTCTTAGCTCCAATAAACCTTTAGAAAAATATTTAGAAAAAGAGAGTTTTATCCAAATGAAAATCTTTGAATGAATAAGAGCTCAAAGAAAAATTCTTCAAGCTCTTTTAACTTAAAATCATCTCTTCACAGTTGTGGCAAGTTTTAAGACACTCTACTTCACTACTTCCATAATAGAATATCTCAAAATCTTGATGGATTAAATTTTTAACCTTTTCATCTTTGATACTCTCAATTAGTTCATTTGCAAAGGCTAAAATCAGCATCTTTTTTGCCTCTTGGAGATTGATTCCTCTTGAGCGAAGATAAAAAAGAGCCCTCTCATCAAGCTGTCCAGTGGTTGAGCCGTGGCTTGCTTCAAGCTCATCGATATAAATCTCAAGCTGAGGTTTACTTGCCATGTAAGCTCCATCATTTAGCAAAATTGCTTTTGAGTTTTGGTGAGCTACTGTATATTTAGCAGAGTTTTCCACTTTAATCAAAGCATCAAAAATCCCTCTTGCTCTGTCTTGAAGGATAGTTTTTGAGAGTTGGTTACTTTTTGAGTGCTCTCCAATATGATTATATTTTGTTACTACTCCTCGTTTTGCTTCATCTTTTGCAAAGATTAAGTGGTTTGAGTTGATGGTAGAGTATTTGTGAAGTGATGCAAATCCAAGCTCAAGCCCACTCCCTTCTCCAAAATCAAAACTCTTCCAATCAAAGGTGCTATTTTCATCAACTTTAAATCTGTGAGATGCAATTGGGATAAAGCTCTCTTTATTTAGAGTTTGACTCTTGATTAACTCTAAATTGCTATCTCTTGAGAGAAAAATATCATACCCAAACAGAATTAAAGAGCTCTTTGCATCTTTGCTCACAAATTTCTCATTAATTGTTACATTTACATTGCTATCAACAAAGATTGCTACTCTGTAAGCCAAAAGAGAATCTGGTTGACTAAAGTGATGCTCAATTGTGATTTTTGAATCAGCTTTAATTCTTAGTGCAATCACATCTCCAGCCAAAAGGTGGCTTAAGTAGTAAAGCGGGTCAAAGTGTTCTTTTGTAAGAGAGATTGTATTTGTGCATCCAACTTCAATATCCTTTGGGATTTGAGTTACCACTCCATCGCTAATTACAACTCTATCGCCACTTTTTATCTCTTTGGCTGAGCTTGAGCGAATTAGCTTCCAAGTTCTCTCAAGCAAAGGTTCAATATCAAAATATCGATACTCTTCACTTTTTTTAGTTGGAAGTTTCAGTTTGGAGAGTCTCTCAAAAGCACTCTTTTTTAGGCTACTCTTGCTTGCAAACTCTCTTAATTTCTCAAAATCTTTTATCAAATTTATACTGCTCATTACTCCTCCTCAATTGCAGAGTAACCTTTTTCTTCAAGCTCTGCTACAAGTTCAGCTCCAGCAGTTTTGATAATCTTCCCATCTTTTAGGACATGCACAAAATCTGGCTGAATATAGTCTAAGATTCTGGAGTAGTGGGTAATTACAAGGAAACTTCTCTTTCCATCTTTCATCTTATTGATTCCTTCACTCACAGCCCTCAAAGCATCAATATCAAGACCACTATCAATCTCATCCAAAATTATCAAATCAGGCTCAAGCATCATCATCTGCAAAATCTCATTTCTTTTCTTCTCTCCACCACTAAAGCCCTCATTTAGTGAGCGATTGAGCATCTCTGGCTTCATTCCAAGCTCACTTGCAATAGCTCTCAT
>Ga0256843_1000644_pt1 | contig 29229 bp, 33 predicted proteins | sample AlvinellametaG_FD_191572 | JGI IMG/M metagenome (GOLD analysis project Ga0256843, IMG submission 191572) | Pompeii worm associated microbial communities from hydrothermal vent at the East Pacific Rise, Pacific Ocean - Alvinella | ecosystem: Host-associated > Annelida > Integument > Unclassified ... | reverse complement strand
GATAAGATTAATATGACAATGGATGTGGGTAAGCGTTATGGGCTTATTGGAGCCAATGGGGCAGGAAAATCAACTTTTATGAAGATTTTGGCAGGTGAGCTTGAGCAAAGTGAGGGGGAAGTTCAACTTCAACCAGGGCTAAAACTTGGGATGCTTTCTCAAAACCAGTATGCTTTTGAAGATTATACATTACGTGATGCAGTTTTATATGGAAATAAAAAGCTTTTTGATGCACAAAAAGAGAAAGAGAAACTCTATATGGAAGGTGACTTTGAGTCTGATGAGGTCAATAACCGTTTAGGTGAACTTGAGATGATTTGTGCGGATGAAGATCCTACCTATGAGTCAGATGTAAAGATTGAGAAACTTTTACAATCTTTAGGGTTTCCTGCAGACCAACATGGTGAACTTATGTCTACACTGACGGGTGGAGATAAATTTAAGATTTTACTTGCACAAGTACTTTTCTTAAAACCAGATGTTTTGTTACTTGATGAGCCTACGAACAACCTTGATATGGATACCATTTCATGGTTAGAAAATGAGCTTAAGCGTCATGAAGGTACGTTGATGGTTATTTCTCACGATAGACACTTTTTAAATGGTGTGGTAACGCATATTCTTGACCTTGATTTTCAAAATATTCGTGAGTTTACAGGGAATTATGATGAGTGGTACATTGCTGCAAACCTCATAGCAAAACAAGCAGAAACAGACAGAGCTAAAGGACTTAAAGAGAAAGAGGAGCTAGAGAGCTTTATTAAACGTTTCTCGGCAAATGCTTCTAAAGCAAAACAAGCTACATCAAGACAAAAACAATTAGACAAACTAGACGTTCAGGCGATTAAACTCTCTTCACGTCGTGACCCATCTATTATGTTTAAACCCCATCGTGATATAGGGAATGAAATTCTTGATGTGGAAAACCTTTCTAAATCTTATGATGGAGAAATGGTATTTGAAAACCTCTCTTTTCAAGTAAAAAGTGAAGATAAGATTGCTATTATTGGTACCAACGGGGTAGGTAAAACAACTTTACTTAAAATTCTTATGGAAGAGATAAAAGCAGACAGTGGTACAATGAAATGGGGACAGACCATTACATACTCTTATTTTCCTCAAAATACTACAGATTTAGTTGTAGGTGATGAAGAGTTACCACAGTGGATTCAAGGGTTTGATGTAAAATGGCATATTGATGACATTCGAAAAACATTGGGTCGTATGCTCTTTAGTGGGGAAGAACAAAAGAAGAAAATTGATGCATGTTCCGGTGGAGAGAAACACCGTGTAATGTTAAGTAAAATGATGATGGACAGCTGTAACTTCTTAGTAATGGATGAGCCAAACAACCACCTTGACCTTGAAGCGATTGTTGCATTGGGTGAGGCGCTTCATAACTATAAAGGAGGAGTGATATGTGTTTCTCACGATAGAGAACTCATTGATGCTTTTGCTAACAGAATTATTAAGATTAATGAAGATGGTTCAATGATTGATTTTGAAGGTGATTATGAGGCGTTTGTAGAGCAATACGGACAATAATTAGAATAATTGGTTATAATAATTTCTTTTTATAAAATACTAAAGATAATTTAAGGATAAAAAATGAATATATTTGATGATGATGATGCATTTGTAGGGACACCAAGTTCTAACTATTTTGCAATTGCAAGAACAGCAAATCAGAACATTGTAGAGATGGAATTAGAAAAAATGTTAAGACGTTTTGCCGTAGCTGAAAAAATGTTAGAAGAGCGTGGACTAGATGAAGAACATGAACAGTTAATTAAAGCAACGATTATTGATGAAGATATTAATGGAAGAGTTGATTCTTTGTTTATTGAACTTGTAGGTAACATTGTTACTCAGTGTGAATAGGTAGGAAGTGTAATGTTAAGTGCAGTAGAGAGAAAAATAGAACAGTTTGTAGAAGCGTTAGAGGACAAAGAGGTAACTTCACTTTACAAGAAGTTGCCTCACGGTAAAAGACTTCGTGCAAAGCTCATTTTAAAAATAGCAGGTTCAGGGCTTCAAGTAGTAAAAACTGCAGCTATTGTTGAGATGATTCATGCGGCAAGTTTGTTACATGATGATGTGATTGATGATGCAGATACAAGACGTTCTAAGCCTTCTCTTAATGCACTTTATGGAAATAAAACGGCCATTATGTTAGGGGATATCCTCTACTCTAAAGGCTTTTTAGAGTTAAACAATATTGACCCAGAAGTTGCAAAAGTGGTTTCAAACGCTGTTGTACAACTAAGCTTAGGTGAATTAAAAGATGTTTCACTTTCAAAAGCATTTAACCTTGACCGAGAAGTCTATTTAAAAATGATTTATCAAAAAACGGCATCGCTTATGGAAGCTGCTTCTGGTGCGGCAGCACTGTTAGCAGGAAAAGATAAAGAAGCCTATATGACCTATGGGCGTAATTTGGGTATTGCATTTCAGATGATTGATGATATTTTAGATATTACAATGGACAGTGAAACTTTAGGTAAACCTGCACTGCATGACTTTGAAGAGGGGAAGACAACCTTACCTTATATCTATTTGTATGAAGCACTCAACACAGAAGATGCAAACAGACTCCAATCACTTCATACTAAAAAACTTAATAGTGAAGAAGAACTTTGGATTAAAGGTAAAATGAAAGAGCATAAGATTATAGAAAAATCGTTTGAAGAGGCAAAAATTTTAGCTCAAGAGGCGATTGAACTGATGAATGCACGAGGTGAGACTGCGCTGAGTGGTATTGCTATGGCAATGATAGAGAGGGATTTTTAATGTACTACCAAGTGGTTAGTTTTTCGCATAAACATTGTCCTCAGCCTATGAGAGAAAAACTTGCTTTTGCAAACAATGAAGAAAAAGTAGAGATGCTTAACCTCTTAGTTGCATTTGAGTTCGTACATGAAGCCTTTATTGTCTCAACATGTAACCGTGTGGAGATTGTGCTAGCAACCCGTGATAACTTCTCTTCATACCATGCGATTTTAGGGCTTATGGCACAAAAGAGTGACTTGAACTTTTATGAACTTAAAAATGCTGCTGAGCGTTATGATGATGAAGAAGCAGTACAACATGTCTTTTCTGTGGTTTCTTCGCTAGAGTCCTTGGTGGTAGGTGAGTCCCAGATTACAGGGCAGGTTAAAGAGGCATTTGGACTCTCTTATCAAAATGGAACAGCAGGACGTAAACTTAATCGTCTGCTCTCTTATGCTGTAAAGTGTGCAGCAGAAGTACGAAATGCAACCAATATCTCTCAAAATCCTATCTCCATAGCCTCTGTGGCTGTGGCACAAGCCCATGCTATATTGGGTGACAATATGGGTGGAATGACAGGGGTTGTTTTAGGTGCTGGTGAGATGGGTGTTTTGGCAGCAAAACATCTTTTACGTGCAAGATGTGATGTGGTAATGCTTGGTCGTGACTTAGAAAAAGTAAGTAAAGTAGCTGAATCATTGGGTGAAAATGTGAAAGCAGATACGGTTGAAAATATTGAAAAATATATCAACCGTTACCGTATGCTTTTCACTGCTACTTCTTCAAAAGAGGTAGTAGTAACACGTAGTATGATAGAAAATGAGTCACTCAATAGGCTTTGGTTTGATATGGCAATTCCTAGAGATATAGAAGATATGGTACTTGAAAAGTTACAAATATTTCGTATTGATGACCTGAAAGCCATCTCTCAAAGTAACCATACAATGCGTGAAGAACAAGCCGTACGTGCAGCGAGTATTGTAGAAAAATATACCGATGACTTTTACGCATGGCTTAGGGCATTGTCTATTGAACCAGTCATTAAGCAGATGAGAGAAAATGTGAGTAAATCTATTGATATAGAGATGAAACGTGCATTAAAAAAAGGTTTTGTTCCTCTGGAGTATGAAGCAAATATGCGTAAAATGGCAGAACAAATGTTTAAGCGTTTTTTACACAATCCTACCCAAAATTTACGACAATCTTCTACAGAGAAGAAAAACTCAAACTGTATTGAAGCAGTGAAAAAAATGTTTGATATTGACACAGAAAATATTGATGTAAAACAATATAAAAATGATCACCATACCAAAGGATATAATGCATGAGATACTCAAATTTACTCATACCTACAACAAAAGAGACCCCAAACGATGCCACATTAGCTAGCCATATTTTCTTAATTCGTGGTGGATTTATACAATCTGTAGGAGGTTCAGGACTCTATAACTTTTTGCCATTAGGAAAAAAGATACTTGATAAAGTAAGAGCTGTAGTTAAAGAAGAGCTAGACAATGCTGGGTGCCAAGAGGTAAGTTTAAGTTTTGTAACCCCTGCATCACTTTGGCAAGAGAGTGGACGTTTGGACAAATATGGAAAAGAGTTATTACGTTTTAAAGACAGAAAAAACAATGACTTTATTCTTGGTCCAACTCATGAAGAGATGATGGTAAACCTTGTACGTCAAACGGTAAAGTCTTATAAGCAACTCCCACTAAACGTGTACCAAATAAACCTCAAATTTCGTGATGAGATACGTCCAAGATTTGGTTTAATGCGTGGGCGTGAATTTTTAATGAAAGATGCTTACAGTTTTCACGCAACTACAGAAGATATGCAAAGAGAGTTTGCTCTTATGGAGGAGACCTATAAACGTATCTTTACACGTCTAGGCTTAGCATTTAGAGTAGTAGATGCAGATTCTGGAGCCATTGGTGGCTCAGGAAGTAAAGAGTTTATGGTCTTAGCAGATTCTGGAGAAGACACTATTGTGGTCTGTCCAGAGTGTGAGTATGGTGCAAATATTGAAGCTGCAGTAGCAAAGCCAAAAGTCTATGATGAAACAACCAAGATCAAAACAGTTGTTATGAAAGCACTCTATGATGAGGGTGAAACAAAGATAGTCCACTTTGTACTTCCTGAAGAGGTTGAGCTTCAAGAGGTTAAAGCATGCAATGCTGTAAATGCGAACGACTTAGTAGAGTGTGAAGATGCAACGACTATGGATATTTTAGTGGTTGATATTGCTTTAAAAGAGTTAGATACTTTAGAGGCAAAAGAGAAGAACTATGCCGATATTTCATCTGTTAAAGAGGGTGATGCTTGTGTACATTGTGGGGGGTCACTAACCTACACGAAAGGAATAGAAGCTGGGCATATTTTCCAACTTGGAACGCAGTATTCTGATCCATTGGGGGCAAACTTTTTAGACCAAAATGGTAAGTCTGTACCAATGGTCATGGGAACGTATGGTATTGGTGTAAGTCGTTTACTTGCGGGAATTATAGAGCAAAATCACGATGAAAAAGGGTGTATCTGGACAAAAGAGTCTGCACCATTTGACGTACAGATTATTGTCTCTAGCATTAAAGATGAAGCACAAGTGGCTCTTGGTGAAAAGCTTTATGAAGCCCTTAAAGCAAAAGGCTTAGATGTCTTGCTTGATGATAGAAAAGAGCGTTTTGGTCCTAAAATAAAAGACTTTGAACTTCTTGGTGTACCCCATGGTATTATTATTGGTAAAAAACTAGCAGAGGGAAATGTGGAAATCATTACCCGTAGAGGGCTTGAAAAAGAGCAAGTCTCAGCAGAAGATGTGTTAGATACACTCCTAAAAAAGGTTTAAAATGGTTGTTTTACTTGTACCATTTTTACTTTTAGAACTTTTTCTCTCATTAAGTGTAGGAGAGAAGATTGGTTTTATGTGGTCTGTACTTTGGATTGTATCAAGTATGATGCTTGGTTTTAGATTATTACAGTCAAGTTCTTTAAGTATGATGGGTAATTTAAATGCCGTACGTACAGGAAAACTTAGCATGAAAAATTTTCAAAATGCTGCAACATCTTATCTTGCAGCAGCGATATTACTTATTATTCCTGGTGTATTGAGTGATCTATTGGGAATAATTGCGTTAGGGTACACGGTTTATTTACAATTTATTGCTAAAATAACACCAGAACAAACAAATAAAAATTTTAAAAAACAAGGAGATGATAATGTCATTGATGTCGAAATTATTGATGAGTACGATCGTAGCGACCGTAGCTCTTAGTGCAAATAGTACTAAAACAGAGGTAAATGAGAAGAAATTATTAAAATATGTAAAACGTAATATTGTTAAAAATCCTCAAGTAAAAGTAAAAGGAATTACGATAATTGAGTCAAAGACCCACAAAGAGTTACCAGGGTGGAAGGTTTTACTTACAACTATGGATTTAGTCTATAAGAAAAAAGATATTCATGCCCCTGAGACGATGTTCATAAAAGATGGATTGATTACGGGACATTTGATTAATTTAAAAACAGGTAAAGATTATAGAAATGAGATTAAACCTCATGTACCTGAGAGTATGTATGATGATGCACATTTACTTTTTGGAAATAAAGATGCAACACATAAAGTATTGATTTTCTCTGATCCTCAATGTCCATACTGTCAAGAAGTTGTTCCTAATATTTTTACAGCAGCACAAAAAAATCCTGAAAAACTAGCAATCTATTATTACCATTTACCACTTTTACGTATTCACCCTGTATCTGGTGTGCTAACGCGTGTGATGCATGTGGCACAAAATGAAGGTAAAGAAGATGTTGTAGAAAAGATTTATGCCTTAAAAATTAACCCAAGAGAAACCAATGTAACCAAAATTCTTGAAGCAGTGAAATCTCAGACAGGTTACGTAGTAACAGAAAAACAGATTGATGCTAAAGAGGTAAAAGATGCCTTAGCAATAGATGAAGAGAAAGCTGGAAAAATGATGGTTTCAGGGACACCTACAATTTACCTTGATGGTGAGTGGGATAAGATGCGTGATGGGTATAAGAAATTTATTAAATAATAGAATATAAAGTAGTAAAAGTGGAAAAATTAATCATCGCAACCAGAGCAAGTGACCTTGCACTTTGGCAGGCATATCATATTAAGGCACGTATTGAAAAGAGTTTTCCTGAAGTTTCAGTAGAACTCAATAAAATTACATCAAAAGGTGACAAAATACTTGACAAACCTTTAGCACTTATTGGGGGGAAAGGTCACTTTACCAAAGAGCTTGAAGATGAAATGCTTGTAGGCAATGCCCATTTGGCTGTACACTCTTTAAAAGATGTACCAACATACATTCCTGAAGGCTTGGAGCTTTGTGCAATCACTACACGTCAAGACCAAAGTGATGTACTTCTTTCTCATACCTATGAGAGTCTTGATGCTTTACCTAAAGGTGCAACTGTAGGAACAACGAGTTTACGTCGTCGTATGCAACTTCTTGAAAAGCGTCCAGACCTTAAAGTAAAAGAACTTAGAGGCAATGTAAATACACGTTTACGCAAGCTAAAAGAGGGGCAATACGATGCTATTATTTTGGCATTCATTGGTTTAGATAGACTTGATTTACTCAAAGACATTCCTTTTGTAGAAAAGTTAGATTTTTTCATTCCTCCTATGGGGCAAGCAGCACTTGGTATTGAAATAGTTAGTAGCAACGAGAGAGTACGTGAAATTGCTATGAGCCTTAATGATGCAGAAAGCTTTACTTGTACAAAATTAGAGCGTGATTTTGTCTCTACCATAGGAGCAGGGTGTTCTGCACCCGTTGCTGTGAATGCTATTATCACAGAGGATAATATTACCATTAAGGCAATGTTAGGTTACCCAGATGGTACAAACATTATGCACAAAGAACTTACCGCTAAGGTAAGTGCATGTGATACACTAGGTAAAGAACTTGCAGAGAGCATGATAGCCCAAGGTGCGTTAGCCATTTTAGAAAAAGCAGAATCTATTGCTTTTAAAGATGAAATGCCTGAACGATTGTAAACGACTAGTCGTTTGAGCTTTTAAATAAGTGGTGGTAAATAGAATGCGAGGAGATGTACTGATGAAACGGTGTGTGTGTATTATTTCTGGGGGCATGGACAGTGCGTTGAGTGCAACTATAGCTAAACAAGAAGGCTATGAGATTGTTGCTTTGCATTTTAACTATGGACAGCGTACTCAAGACAAAGAGTTGATGTGCTTTAGAAAAGTGGCTTCGTTTGTAGATGCGGTAGCGTGTTATGAGATTGACTTGCCTTTTTTTGAACAAATTGGGGCATCAGCATTGACCGACAAGAGCATAGACGTACCCACGGGTGGTATAGAAGAGGGGGTACCTGTGACATATGTTCCTTTTAGAAATGGTATTTTCCTCTCTATTGCAGCAGCTGTGGCAGAAAAACATGGGGCAGAAGCACTCTTTATTGGGGTAGTTGAGGAGGACAGTTCGGGCTATCCTGACTGTCGTTCGAGCTATATTGAGCAGATGCAACGTGCCATTAACTTAGGTACAAAAGAGGAAACACAACTTGAAATAAAGATGCCTCTTGTATCACTGAAAAAGAGTGAGATAGTTGAAAAATCACTCTCATTAGGTGTCCCACTTAAAGATACTTGGAGTTGTTACAAAGAAGAAGAAAAAGCATGTGGTGTGTGTGATTCGTGTCGTTTGCGTCTTAATGGCTTTCAGAAAGCTGGTGTAGTTGACCCTATTACTTACGTCTAATCTTTCATCTGTTTGAATTATACGAAGAGGGAGCATCAAGGCTACCTCGTAGATATTTTAAAAATGATGTAGTAGCTTCTGCTCTTCTTCTACCCTAAGAAAACGCCACTTTCCACTCTCTATATCTAACTTAAAACTACCAATACTTACACGTTTCAACTCTAACACTTTGAGGGATGTGCCAAACTTTGGGTCTTTTAGTGCACCAAAAAGTCGGCGGATATGGCGGTTTTTACCTTCGTCTATGATGATGCGTAGTCTGGTTTTTGCGCCACCTGAGCCTAGTTTTTCTACCACGAGGGCTTTGAGTAGTCCGTGTTTACTCTCTATCCCTTTTTTGGCTTGGGCAATGTGTGCGTCTGTGACGTGTCCTCTTACCCATATTTCATACACTTTTTGACAGCTGTGAGGTTTTGTAAGGGCATTGCCTATGTGTCCGTCTTGGGTGAAGAGCAGTAAGCCTTTGGACTCAAGGTCAAGACGTCCAATGGGCATCCACCCTTCGTTAAAAGCCCACTCTGGTAAAAGGTCATAGACTGTTTTTCGTCCACGTTCGTCTGAGCGAGTGACCACATAACCTTTGGGTTTATGGAGGGCAAAAAGTTTTGTCTGTTTAGGCATGGGGTGCTTCTTTGTTAAAGGTAAGTTCACATACTACTTGTGCGTGGTCACTGCTGAGTAGTGAGCCATCGGGGTTTGCTTGTAGGTGTGCATCTAAGACGTCGTAGCAGCTTACGTGTGCAATGTTTTCTTCGTTCTCTTCACACAGAGGGGTGGCTAAGAAAATGTAGTCTAAGACGTTTCCTTTGCCTAAAAAGTAACTTGTGGACTTTCTGCTAGGGGCTTTGGCATCAGGGTGTGGGTTGTAGACTTCTGGGGTGTAGTAATGATAGGCATCGTGTAGCAGTGAGCCTTCTCTTTTTGGGTTGTGGTAGAGGTGGTTTGTAAGTGCATCAATGGTAAGAGAATGGGCTTTGTCATTGAGGTCACAAAGCAGTACTGCGGGTTTATTTTTGGACTTTAAGACATCAAAAAAGAGTGAAGAAGCTTCACATAAACGCTGTTGAAGAGCTATGGAGTGTTTGTCATCTATGGTTTTTAAGACCAACGCTTGTTTGTGTTCTAGGCTATGGCTTTGGTTGAAGGTGTACTCAAAAGCATTGAGTCTGTTTGACTTTAAGTGTGCTACATAGACCAGAAGTTTTTCTTGGTTTGGTAGTTTAATTGTTGCTTTTATGGGAACTCTAGCAAAATGAAAATGCCCCTTAAAGCGGTGGTGTTTTAAAGAGGGGGTATGGACTCTTACTGTTTGTAACTGCTCAATAGGGTACTTAGATGCAAGGGCAACAGTGGTAGTGACATACTTTAGGGGATTGTTGGTGCTTAATTTGGCTTCATCGGTAGTGACAAAATAATGAAACCCTAGCTCTTTGACGAGTGCTTCTAGGGCATCTTTTGAAAAGACCTCTTGAAATCCAATGATGTCACAGTCCATTTTGATGATTTGTTTTTTAATCCATGTGGTTTTTTCACTCCACTGTTTTGGGTTAAATTTGTCTTTTTTAGTGTACCATGCGTAGGGTGGCTGAGCAAATTGAAAAAGGTTAAAGGTTCCGAGTCTTAGTTTCATAAGCAGGAGTATAGCAAAATAGTCATACTTTTGCTATAATCTCTCATCTAAACTAAGGCTTACTCATGGCAAAACATCCAACCCTTTTACAGCATTTTCGCTCTTTTGCATACCAAAACCATATTGAAGATTTTGACACAGCGTTGTCGTATTTTACACTTTTTGGAGGTACGGGGTGGGAGATAGATGTACGCCAAGAAAAAGAGTTACTTGTAGAAAAAAAGATACTCACAAACTATGAAGCACTCCATCAAGGTATTACCCGCTATACACATAACAACGGTCTGTACCACCGTTTACTTAGCATGATTGCGTTGGGGTTAAACCATGAAGATGCTCTTTTTAAAAAGACAAGGGTAGGAAAAGAGAAGGGTGAAGAGGCGATAGATTACTTAGTGATGAAGAGTCTTTTATACTTTGATTATTCGGTAGAAAAGCCTTTACAAAAAGAAGATGCAAAAGCAAATAGAGTCTTTTTTAGACTTCCTTTTATGCGTTTTTGGTTTGCATTGGTTTCACCGTATTACCTCAAAATACAAAGGGGTGACTTTAGCGAGTTTAAAGAAAAATACAAAGAGTATGAATCCAATTTTGCCATAGAACTTTCCAATGTCTTGGTGCATGATTTGGTTAAAAAACAGATGACACTTTTAGATAAAGAAGACCCAATTGTTAGTATGGGTTCGTACTACGATAAGCATGTCTCTATTGAAATATTGGCAGTACGTAAATCGGGTAAGCTCATCGCAGGAGAGTGTAAATACTCAGTGAAAGCAGCCAAAATACAGATGCTTGAAACACTAAAACAAAAATGTGAAAAAGTAGAGCTTGAAGTAAGTGAGTATGTTCTCTTTTCAAAGCATGGTTTTAGTGCTGAGTTCGAAGCATTAAAAAAGGCGAATATACATTTTTTAACACAAAAAGAGATGTCTCTACTTCTTGAAGATTTGAGCCAAGAAGACAAGCTGGACTATAAAAACAAAAAGTATTAAGAAGTTGCTAAAATATTTACAATGTTATAACAAAACCTTACAAGCACAAGTTCAAGCGTTGCTTGAGAGTGAAAAACTAGGGGAGTACCTTCTTTCTCGTTACCCAAACATTCATGACTATGCTTCTGATAAAGCATTATATGTCTATGTGATGGCACTTAAAAATAGTAGTATGAAGAGTGCTTCTAGCCTTTCAAAAGTAATGTACGATACTAAAATACGAGATCTCAATGCAGCTTTAGGTACACACACTTATGTAAGCCGTGTGCAAGGCTCAAAACTAAAAGCCAAAAATGAGATACGTGTTTCCCATATTTTCAAGCAGATGCCTGAAGCTTTTTTAAAGATGATAGTATCCCATGAACTCGCTCATCTTAAAATAAAAGAACACAACAAAGCCTTTTACAAACTCTGTACACACCTAGAACCAGACTACCATCAACTTGAGTTTGATCTAAGAGTCTATTTGACATATAGGGAGAGATTTGGGAAGCTATGGAGCTAAATAGAGGCTAAAATCTTCATGCTACAAGCGTTAATTGGATATACTCCTATATTATTATAAAAGGTTTACTATGTCAAAAAATGTTTTATCTTCCCCCTCACTTTTAGCACAATTTCGTTCTTTTTGTTACCAAAATAAAATGGAAGATTTTGAACAAGCAGTTGAATATTTTGCTGTCTTTGGTGGAATGGGATGGCATGTGGATAAAACAAAACCCATAGAACAACTTATTAAAGAAAAAGTACTAGATAACTACCGTTATATCCATGGGGATTTAACAAAAATTACGCACTCTAAACCAACATACCATGCCATGCTTACAGCCATAGCAACAGGGGACAGACGAGAACACTCTGCCTTTAAAAAAGTTAATCTTGGAAGAGAAGCGGGTGAAGAGGTGATTGATTTTCTTATTAAAGATGGCTTTTTAAAGTTTGATCGTTCTGTAGAAAAACCTATGGATGAAAAAGATGGTATTTCAGATAAGTTGCTGTTTATTACCCCTTTTATGCGTTTTTGGTTTGCCATTATTTCTCCTACGTATAAAAGTATTAAAGAGGGAGATTATGAAGAGGTTCAAACACGTTGGAATGGACTTAAAGCAGAGTTTTCAACACTTATTTATCATCAGCTGATACTTGAGCTTCTAATGGTTACCTTTCAAGAAGAGTTTGAGGGTGATCCTATTGTAAGTTTAGGTTCATACTACGATAAAAATGTAGAAATAGATATTTTGGGAAAACGAAAATCGGGTAGATATTTTGCTGGAACGTGCAAGTATGGAAAGCAAAAGATGAATAAATCTGAATTGACTAAGCTAAAAGAGTCTTGTGTAAAGGCAGAGTTGGATGTTGAAATGTTTGTACTCTTTTCTAAAAATAAATTTAGTTCAGAACTCAAAAAAACCAAAGGTGAAACTGTACGATTGTTTTCATTACGAAATCTCTCTTTCTTAATGAAAAACTTAACACAAGATGACCTTATTGAGAGTACAAATAAAAAATATTAACTTCTAAGATTTAAGAAGTTCTTTGTACTTATTTCATCCCATGGTTGGTTGAGTTTTAGAAAATCTTGATAACTCTTTAATGCACGTTTAAAGTCATTGTTTTTTTGACTCTCTTGTGTAAGTACTTCACTTAGAGCTACTTTTGCTGCATCCATCATCTCTTTTGGAAACGTTTTAATTTTTACATTTTTAGGTAGCACTTGTAGGGCTTTTGCATTTTTATAGCGAAACTCTTGAAGCATATTTGTGGTCATCTCTTCACTGGCTGCGGTGATAATGGCTTGATGTGTTGGGTTTAAACTCTCCCAGCGTTTTTTGTTAAAAGTAATTTCTAAAATACTCCCTGGTTCATGCCATCCTGTGTAGTAGTAGGGTGCTGCCTTAGCAAAGCCCATCATACTGTCTAGGGCAGGTCCTACCCATTCTGTTGCATCAATAGTACCACGCTCTAATGCCGTATATATTTCGCCTGCAGGAAGAAGTACGGGGTTTACCCCTAGCTTTTTCATTACCTCTCCACCTAGTCCAGGAATACGCATTTTTAACCCTTTTAGGTCGGCAAGTGTGTTGATGGGTTTTTTAAACCATCCTCCCATTTGTGGGCCAGTCGTTCCACCTACAAGTGGGTAGAGGTTGAACTTTCCATACATTTCACGCCATAGTTCATACCCCCCTCCAAACTTCATCCATGTAATCATCTCTTCACTTGTAAGCCCTAAGGGCATACCACCAAAGATGGAAAAAGCACTATTTTTACCTTTCCAATAATAGACACCTGAATGAAATGCATCTATCTGTCCAGCAGAAGTTGCATCAAACACTTGTAGGGCAGGGACTAAAATATTTTTAGCAAAAACTTGTATCTCTAAACTTCCACCACTAAGTTCAGAACAACGTTTAGCAAAAGTATCAACACCTGTACCCATAATGGGAAAATGTGCAGGCCATGAGGTGGCAAGTTTGAGTGTGACTTTTTTGACTTTATTTGTGTGAGAAGAAGGACTTTTTTCTTCTTTTGGGCTTCTATGACATGCCCCCAATGCAAGAGCAGAAGCTCCGAGTGCAGTTGATTGTATAAATGCTCTTCTTTTCATCAGATAAATCCTTAAATTAATAGAGTTAATAGTAACATATCATACGTTTTAAAGGGGTAAAATGCACTGTAGTATTTGTAAAACAAAAACAGAAAATTGGATAGATGAAAAAAAAGATATACTTTATTATGTCTGTAATCACTGTGAATTTATTTTTAAATCACCTGAACATTATCAAAATTTTTCTTCTCAAAAAGAGCGCTACAATTTACATGAAAATAATGCAGATGATGCAGGGTATATTGCGTATTTTCAACGTTTTTTAGATTTTGTTTTACCACAAATAAATGGGGTAACTCATGCACTTGATTTTGGATGTGGAAAAAGTATATTACTTGCAGATATGCTAAAAAAAGAGGGGATTGCATGTGACTTTTATGACCCTATTTATCATCCAAATACACTGAAGAGAAAGAAAAAATATGACCTTATTGTCTCCACAGAAGTGTTTGAACATTTACATCAGCCTCAAGAAGTATTTAGCCGTTTGGTCAGTGATTTACATAGTTTAGGATATTTAGCCTTACAAACGCAGTTTCATCCAAAAGATGTTGTGAAATTTAAGCAGTGGTACTATCCAAATGACCCGACACATATTGTTTTTTTTAGACCAAAAACATTTGAGATACTCTCTGAAATGTTTGGATGTAAAGTTATTTCACATAATGAAAAAAATATGGTACTTATTCAAAAAATAGTTTAATGTTTAGCTGACTTCTCTTTGCTTTCACTCTTTTTCTTTTCATTCTTATTTTTAGGATGGTTTTCTTTAAAGGCACGAATGTTTTTAAGATGCTCCTGATAGGTAGTTGCAAAATTATGTTTACCACTTCTTGATAACATAAAAAATAGATAAGAGGTATCTGCAGGGTAAAGACTTGCTTTAAGTGCATTTAAACTTACAGTAGAGAGTGGTGCAGGGGGGATACCCTTGTGCTTATAGGTATTGTAGGTACTGTTGTCTTCTTTTATACGTTGACGTGTAACAACCTGATGGGCATATTTACCATAATTAAGTGTTGCATCCATCTGTAGTTTCATATTTTTAGAGAGTCTATTTTGAATTACAGATGAGACAAGAAACATCTCCTCTTTGTTGTTTGTCTCTTTTTGTATGATTGAAGCGATGGTAAGATGTCTTTTTAATGAAGACTTTGAAATCTTTTGAGGTAAATTCTCTTCTTTAAAATGTTTGAATTTATCATTAGAGAGAGTATACAATAGTTTAATAATAGACGTTTCTTTAAAATTTCTTGGCACATGATACTCTCCAGCATACAGATCTGCTTCGCCAAATTGACTTAATGCTTCATACGATTTTTTTAATTTTTTTGCATCCAAATGTAAATCTTTGGCAAGACGTTTGCTAAGTTCCGTATGGGTCTCTCCTGCATAGAGTTTAATTTTCATTAATTCGTGATTTGTATGGCTCAAGGCATGTAAAAACTCAAAGCGTGAAGTAGGTACATCTAAAAGTAAATGCCAACCTTTTTTAGGTAGGGGGATAAAGTAAAGTACAATTTGATCGGCTAATCCTACATTATAACCACTCTTTTGAAGGGTGTTTATTAGGGTTTTTGGGGTAGATTTACTTAAATAGTAGGACGATGCACCTTTTTGAATGGGAATGGCATTATAAATTAAAGGAAGCAGCAATAAAAGGATAAAAAGTTTACTAAAGTTACGCAGTAAAATATAAATCTTTTTTAAAAGATGCTTCACAAGGATCCTTTTGTTGGTGTACCATTAAAAAAGAGAGTACTCTTCTTTAATAGTATTTAAAATGGTACGGTCTGCATTATAAATGAAAGCGTAATTATAATGTATGTTTTTAAGAAGTTCTCTAAGCTCCTCTTCACTACTAAACCAATGTGGATGGTCTATGCCAGGTACTTTACTTTTAGGAGGGGTAAAGACAACACTTTTGACCCACATATTGCTACGCATCACATACTCTCTTGCTTTTGTAATATCGGTTGTATTGTCTGTAAAAATAGCTACTCTGTCACTCTTGCTTGCTTGTGTACTACGTAACTTTCTGTCAATAAACACAGGCATAAAGTGTTTTGTATATTTTACTCGATCCATAGTAATAGGAAGTTGGTGTGTATTACAAAAATCAACTGCACGAAGAAGATACTCTAAGTGGAAAGGAATAAGTTCCTTTTCTTGATAAAGAAATCCATTGACTTTAAAGGTACTTTTAAAAAGCGTATCTGAAACTAAATAACCTTCTACTTCTTTATTGAGAGTAGAGATATCAGGTTTTATCATCAACATTAACTCTTTATTGGTTCCAAGAAATAAAGAAGCATCTGTATTTAAAATTTGTTCAAATGCTTTTTTCCAATCATTTGCAATAAATGTTACGGTTCCTTTATGTTTGAGTATCATTTTTAAAAAGGTATGTTCATGTTCACTTAAAAGATAAAATTGAGACTCTTTTTTAATAATAACATAACGGATTAATTTAAAAGCAGCAAGTTGAATATCGCTTACTTTAATCCATGCAATTTCATCATCTTTTTTAATAATATTATCATTATCATAAATAATTGCATAGGCACCATTTTCTATGGCTTGGTCTATCTCTTCTTGGTCAGAAGAGAAAAAAAGATCGCCATGATCTACTTTTGATTGAAAAACGGTTGCCGCTTCAATTGCTTGTACTTGAGGTGTATTTGTAAGTACACCTTCTGTAAGATTTAAGATATCTTCTATTTTCATAATTAACCTATTGGTGTGCCAGCTGTTTTTGGCTGTTCAGGACGGATCATACATAGACCGTTTTCATCTTTGGCAGCCAAGAGCATTCCTTGACTTACCATACCCATAAGCTTAGCTGGTTTGAGGTTGGCTACAACACATACTTGTGTATTTAGCATATCATCGGCACTGTACCACTCTTTGATACCTGCAACAACTTGTCTAGGGGTTTCTTCACCTATATCTACTTGAAGTAAGAGCAGTTTTTTACTTTTTGGTACTTCTTCGGCTTGAATAACTGTTCCTACTTTTAAAGAAGTTTGAAAAAATTGGTCTATGCCTATTTGGGCAATACCTTCTACTTTCTCAACAGTTTCTTTTTTGGCTTTAGGTTTTTTCTCTACCGATTTTTCAGTAGATTCAACATGTGCTAAAAGAGGCTCTTCAATACGTGGAAAAAGTGGATCAACTTTTTCAAGAACAAATGGTGCCAGTAGTTCTGTTCCTTTTGCAAGGTTAGTAAAACTCTCTTGGTCTATGTTAAAGTGTAATGCTTTAGAAATTTTAGTACATATTTCAGGCATTACAGGATAAAGCATCACGGAAACTTTTGCTAGAATAGCAGAAATAAGCCCATTGAGTGCCATTGCTTCTTCTTCTTTTCCTTCTTTCATGAGTGTCCATGGTTGGTACTTGTCAATCGCACGGTTTGCTACGGTAAGTGGACGCCAAAGTTCTTCTAAATAACGGTGAATTTGCATCTCAAATAAAAGAGGTTCTAATTTTTCAAGAGAAGCATGTACTTCATCAAGTTCACTCTGATAGTATTGAGCTACTTTTGAAGAATCCACTTGACCATTGAAGTATTTACCACTCATACCTATGACTCTGTTAAGTAGGTTTCCAAGGTCGTTTCCAAGGTCAGAGTTAATACGGTCAATGAGTGCTTTTTGACTAAAGTCACCATCTCCTCCAAAAGGTACTTCACGAAGCATAAAGTAGCGGAAGTTATCTAATCCATACGCATCTGCTACCTCTTTGGGGTTGACAACATTGCCTTTAGATTTACTCATCTTTTCTCCATCTCTTGTCCACCATCCGTGTGCAGCAATATGTTTAGGAAGAGGAAGCCCAAGACTCATTAAAAAGGCTGGCCAGTAGATGGCATGAAAACGTAAAATATCTTTACCAATCAGCTGCACACGTGCAGGCCAGTAGTCCATGTTTGCATCATCTTCTCCATATCCCAAAGCAGTCACATAGTTCATAAGTGCATCAAGCCATACATACATTACATGTTTAGGGTCATTCATCTCTTCAGGTAATTTTACACCCCAGTCAAAAGAGGTACGGGTGATAGAGAGGTCCTGTAAGCCGCCTTCAACAAAACGAATGACTTCATTTTTTTTACTTCTAGGTAAAATACAGTCATCATGCTCTTTATACCAAGCCAATAATCTATCTTCATAGGCAGAGAGCTTAAAAAAGTATGACTCCTCTTCTACGACAGAGGTACTTTTGCCACATTCTGGACAAAATTCACCATCTACAAGTTGAATTTCTGGGAAAAAAGTTTCACAAGAGATACAGTAATGCCCTTTATAGGTATCTTTATAGATATCACCATTGGCGTGCATTGTACTAAACGCTTTTTGTACCCCTTTCATATGATCTTTATCTGTGGTACGGATGAACTTGTCGTAAGAGATGTCAAAGTCATCCCATAGGTCTTTAAATGTTGCTGAGATTTTATCAGCATAAGCTTGTGTGCTTTCACCTCTTTTTTTTGCAGCTTCTTCTATTTTTTGTCCATGTTCATCTGTTCCTGTAAGAAAAAATGTCTCTAGCCCAGAAAGGCGAGAGTAACGTGCCAATGTATCGGCGATAATTGTAGTGTATGCGTGACCGATATGTGCAATATCATTCACATAATAGATAGGAGTTGTAATATAAGATTTTTTACAAGACATGTTTTGGTTCCTTAAACAAATGAGTTTTTGGTTTACTAAAGAGTAAATTTATAATGAGTGATATTATCTAAAAACTGCTGTTATACGGGTAAAATTCTAAATTAACATTGTATATTGTATACTAACGTATTCATAGGGAATAGAATTTAAACTAAGGTTACAAATGCACGGACAAACTGATATTATTGAACTACTTTCTGAAGATAAGATTGGCGAAGTATCACAAAACAGAGACATGACTTCTACGGAAAAAAGAACAAAAAAGAGATACAATGCCCATGAAAAAAGAAAAATACTTGCGCGACTTGATGATGAAAGACGTATGAAGAACAGACGTGAAGAGATTAGAAAAAAAAGAGTTGAGAATAAGGAAGTTTTCAAGTTTGGTACACGGAAGTTTTATAAATTTTTAGAGATGGAAAGAGAGTACTATATTGAGGTTGATGTATGTCATAGAATATCACATCGTCCTGAAAAAGTAGAACTTTTTTATCGTACACTTGATACGTTAGATAAAAAATATGTATTAATTCGATGTGTATCATATAATGAAAATTTTTTTATTTCGCATAATCAAGTACGAGTTTATTATAAACAGTATAAATTGCAAGCATTAAAAAAATAATAATGTATTATCTCTATATGGTTCAATGTGCAGATGATACACTCTATACTGGGATTACATCAGATTTAGGACGCCGTATAATTGAGCATAACAGTTCAGATAAAGGAGCTAAATATACAAGGACAAGACGTCCAGTTTGTTTGGTTTATTTTGAGAAACACGACTCACGTAGTGAAGCATCAAAACGTGAGTATTTTATTAAGAAAAAGCTTAATAGAAAAGAGAAATTAAAACTTATTGAAGAGGTGTCTTAAAATTCAAAGCCACCACCTGTACCTTTACTCATAGAATCATAAACCGATTTAATATAAGTATCTCTTAGCTCACACTCTAGTAGTTTGGTACACTGCATACAACTTTTTACGCCATTCTCTACTTGGCACTTTTCTAGTTCAGATTTTTTCTGAACCAGTGCTATTTTCCATTCATCAAGAACTTCTTCAGACATTAGTTGGCAATTCCATAGGCTTTTTTAAGGGCTTGAATTTCATAATTTGAACCAAAAAAACATGGACTTGTGTCATGTGGGTGTCTTGGAATAAGTTCCATCAGTCTATTACCCTTCTCATCAATAGCTTGGCCCCCTGCTTGTTCGTACATAAATGCAAAAGGAATGACCTCAAAGAGTTGACGTAGTTTTCCTTCTGGTTTATCTGTGGTTCCTGGGTAAGAGAAGAGTCCACCCCCTTTGAGCATGATTTGGTGTAAATCTGGTACCATTCCACCAGAATACCGAAGTCTGTAGCCCTCTGCAAAAAGAGCATCTATAAAGGCTTTATGGTAAGTAGGCCAGTTTTGCTGTGTACCTCCAGAGGCATTAAGTTTGCCTTTTTCTCCTACTTGAATGGTACCAATTTCTTTAAACTCTCCAGCGATTACACGAGAAAGCATAGGGGCTTTACCTTGTGTTGCGATAACAAGTTCGATACGTGGTCCATAAACTACATAGGCTGAAGCAACAAGATTTTGAGCTTTAAGCTCTCCTTCATAAATGCCAAAAATTGATCCTACAGAGAGGTTTACATCGACTAAACTTGAACCATCTAGGGGATCATAGCAGATGGTATATTTTCCTTCCTCATGAAGTTCTAGTACCCCTTCTTTCTCTTCACTCACTAGGTTTTTTACTACATTAACATTAGCAAAAGCTTTTTCAATAATTAGGTCAGATTGTACATCGAGTTTAAGTTGGTCTTCTCCTGATGAGTTTTCTGAGTCAGAATATCCTAAATCAGAGGTTTTAATGGCATTATCAATCTCAAATGCAACTTTTTTTATGGTTTCAAATATTGTCGTCATCTATATATCCTTTGCGTGGAGTTTAATCCATTCAATAATTTGGTCTGTATTGTTTAAATCTAAAAGAGTAATGTTTGAGGGAATGGTATAGTTAGCAAGGCAGACAGAGTCATCTACAGCAATGGCTTCGGAACACTCAAAGTAACTCTCATCAATGCTATTTCTAAAAATGGCAATACGAGGAAGAGGCAGGGTTTTAAGACCTTCAACCAGTAAAATATCAAAGTGATGAAAGAGTGCTACAATTTCATCTAGCGATTTTTGACGTTGTGAAAAGTAAGTGGTACGAGTAGGTGAAGTTACCACAACTTCTGCACCGGTTTTTGTAAATTTATCGCTATCTTTTCCTGCTATGTCAAAAATTGCTTTGTCTTTTGGATCATTTTTAACAATGGCAACTTCTTGTTCAAGAAGTAGTTTTTTTGCTATTTTTTCAATGAGGGTGGTTTTCCCACTATTTGATGGTCCCGTAAATGCAACTGCAACTCTTTTTTTCATACATGCACCCTTTTATAATCTATTGAAGAAATTATACTTAAATGTTTATTGAAAGTATGTTAAACTGCTCTGAATTAAAGGAGTGTTTATGTTTAGAGCTATCATTGGATTTTCTGCCCTTATACTATTGTCAGGGTGTGCATCAAAAAAAGAGCAAGCATTAATGCAGTCTTATGTGAAAAATATAAGTTATCATAAGCATCTTCAGCAAACTGAAAAAGCTGAGATTCGGGATGAAAATGGTTCTAGTGCAATTTTAACTGCTACGCATCTTTATCAAAATAATTTTGAAAAAAACGATACCCGACCTGAACGTTTTATTGTAGGGATACAGTTTGAAAATCCAGAAGGTGATAGACTCTATTTTGATCAAAATATGACAGAGAATAACAGTATAGACAATAATATCTCTGCTTATACATTAACACTTGGAAAGAAGAAAGCACTCAGTGTCGTTGCTTTAGAAGAGAATGATGAACGTTTAAAAAACATCTCATTTGTGACAGATTGGGGAAGCTATTATGAAGTGATGTATCCTCATGCAGGTTCACGTTTTTCATTACTCTTTTCTCATCCTCTTTATGGGAAAAAGAAATTACACTTTACCAAAGTGGCAAAGTTTGTCTATAGCAAAAAAGGTTTTTAATCTATTTTCTAAAAGTATCGGTTTTTTTAGGTGTTGCAAGGACACGAAGTAGGGGAAAAATACGGGTTTTTACCCCTAATTTATTAAGATAAATCACATAATTTGCTAAGACCTTTTTCCCATATTCTCTTGCTTCCTCATTTTTCATGCTCTCCATACTCATATAGGGTTCATATGGACCACGTCTAAAATGTTTTTTATTTTGAATATGTCTTCTTGTAAATCCTATGCCCCCATTGTATGCATAGGCAATAAAGAGTGGATGGTGTAAATATTTTGTAAGGTAATCTAAATGATAATCTGCATATTCAATGGCTTTGTAAGGGTCAAAAATGGCATCTAAATCAATCTTTTCTCCTTTTTCTTTTGCAATATGTTTAATAAGAAAAGGCATAAACTGCATCATACCTAATGCAAAAGAGCGTGAAACTGATGCGGGGACAAAACGGCTCTCTTGTCTTGCTATGGCATAGATGAGTGCTTGACGTTCTTTACTCATATGCCTCATGGCATTACGATAAGGCATAGGAAAATAAGACTCTTTATAATGACAAGCTTTGGCTTTTAAATAGGTATAGATGCCAATACACTCTTGTGATTTGTACTCTTGGGCTAAGTTATCTAAGTTATAGCCGGCTTTTATCTTGTGTTTTACTTTTGCCCACTCAATAGGATTTTTTATATCAAAATCAGGAGTTTTCTCTTGCCATAAATTTTGAGTAATACTTTTAGGATAGTATCCTTGCATTGTATCTGCTGCCATAAGGGTATAGATATTAATGGCATAACTTTTTCTTAAAAGGTGAATATAGGCACGATCTTTGGTAGTTAAATAGAGCCAAAAAAGTGTTTTATCTTTATCATAGCGTTTTGTATAGCCTTTACGCGCTAAATCAAAAAAGTGTGCTGCTTGTTCCTTTTTGCCTTGTTGAAGTAGAGCAAGTCCATGTTTGAAATGTTTATTGGCTTGACTACGTACCCGCCATTGGTTTGTACCAGAAGTAACTTTACGTACTTTATGCACGGGCTTAAGTTTCGCATCTGTACCTGTTTTTGTTTTATACGCAGTACGTAGTTTTTTGTTGAGTCTTGTCGCTTCTAAGATAATCTCTTTTGCTTCTGCAACAGAAGTACTTTTTTGTAAAAGTAATCGCCAAATATAGTAATCTTTTTCAATACTCTTTGGCATTTGATGTACTTTCCAGTAGGTAAAATGCTTTGCTTCCAAAGAAGATGCAAACAGTAAGAAAAAGAGTAAAAGACTACGTTGTATCATTGATAGCCTATCCAAAAAGTAGGTTTCTTACTATTATATCAATAAATTGCAATCCAAAAATAATGATAAGAGGAGAGAGGTCAATCCCTGAGAACATCACCCATGGCATTTTTTTACGTATAAACGTAAAGAGTGGCTCTGTAAGATGGTAAATAGTTTGTACAATAGGATTATGTGGATCAGGGCGTACAAAACTTAGAAAAGATGCAATAATAATGACCCAAATGTAGAGAGTCACAAAAGAGTGGATAAGTCCGTAAAGTTCAAAAATCATGAGGCTACCTCCAGTAGATATGCTTTAATAAATGGATAAATATGACAAAGATCAGGTCCAGTTTTAGTACCAGTTAAAAGTAAACGAAGTGCATTGAGTAGTATCTTCTCTTCTATATTTGAATTTTTTTTCAAATATGAAATAAATTCATCATACTGAGAAATCATAGGTGCATTCATAATAATGTTTTGAAGTATAATCATCTCCTCTTTGTATGCATTGTCTAATGATTTTTTAGCAAAGATGGGACGAATTCTTAATGCAAGTTCATTGATGGTACTGGCTTCAGATAAATAAAGTTTGGCCAATTTACCTACATCAGCATCTGCAAATCCAAATAAAGAGGAGAGCTGTACATCAGGCATATTATTTAGATGGGCTTTGTTAATTGACTTTAATTTTTCTAACTCAAACATTGAATCTTCAAGAGAGATATTTTCTAATTTAAACCATTTTATGGCTTGAGGAAGGGTGAAAATTTCTTCAGGTATCTCTTTATATCCAAGTGTTAAAAGGTAGTTGATAATAGCATCAGGAATAAAGCCTTGAGCAAAAAGCCATTTCACATAGGTTTTTTCATCTTCTTGTGCCATTGGTTTATTTTGTTTGTCTAGTATGCTAGCTATATGTGCATATTTTGATGTTGATTCAAAGTTTAAGAGCGATTTAATATGCTCCTGTTTTGCACTTTCTAAAAGAGAAGTTTTCTCACGAATAATAAGTGTGACACCACTGAGCATATCACCACACGCACAGGCAAAAGTATCGGTAGGTGTTCCATCTGCACGTAAAATGACAAAAGGTTCAATTGTTTCAGCCTTTGTTATGTAGGCTTCTGAGAGTATGTCTGGGACAACAATGTCACTACTTGGTCGTTGAATACGAATAGAAAATGGAATTTTCTCTTTTTTAAGTAAGGAAGCATCATGCTGTATATTCATACATTTACAGTGTTGTGCAGTACAAGTACAGATAAATGCTTTTTTCTCTTCTAAAAGTTTAATTGCAAGTGTCTGATGCATATGAAGATGTTCACTTTGATGAAAAACAGTGTCATGAATGAGTGCAAATTTTTCTAGTATTTGCATAATTTCAGTATCTTTTCCTTCAATAATATGGGCTTTATCTGAATCTTCAATACGAACCGTAAAAGGTAGATTACTTTGCTGTGAAACAAGATAATTGAGTATGGCAACACGTAGGTTACCTATTGGCATATCACCCGTAGGTGAGGGGGCAAATCTTAACATAGTATATGTAGCTCCAAGACGTATGAATTTTATTGTGAAGTGTATTATACTCAAAATGCTTTAACACCAATGGCAGTATGCTACTCTAAAGCATAAATGGTATAATAATTTTACTAAAAAATGAGGAGCATGTTGTATGAATGTAGATTCTGAGCTTATAGAGCATATGATGAACCCAAAAAATTACGGTACTTTAAAGAGTGCAGATGCACAAGGTATAGGTAAAAATCCAGAAAATGGTGAAAAAGTTGCTATTTCCATACGTGTGGGAAAAGATGAGGATCAACCTTATGTGGACGATATTCGTTTTCAAGCCATAGGATGTACTACCACAGTGGTTGCAGGTTCAATGTTAACTGAAGAAGCCAAAGGCTTGAACTTTAAGGGTATCTATAATCTTGTAGATGCAACAATGAATCTGTTAGATAAACTTCCTTCTGAAGATGCAGCATGTTCTGAGATGGTAGCTTTGGCAATTAGAGCAGCAGTTGATACCTATATTAAAAGAGAGAGTGACCCCGATTTCCCTGCGGTTACCTATCAAATTTCAAGTAGTTGTGTTCCTAAAGAAGAGGAAGCATAATGAAAACATTAATGATTAAAACCCATGAAGCTTGGTTAGAGATGCTTATGGCAGGTTTTATGAGTAAGAGTAGCAATAAACAAGTCTTGTTTGATTTTTCAGATATTTTATTTAGACATTTTACTTGGCTTGAAAATGAGATGATTGTATTAAACGAAAGCTATAGTTATGACAGAGATGCTATTCCCATTAAAGTAGAAAAGTTAAGTGACTTGTTGCATGACCTTGTGAAAAGGTTGGATGAAATTCATCTTCAGCTTATGGGTTCTCCAGATAAAGCCTTAAATGCTCGTATAGGAAGTGATATTGAGTATATGCAACGTAGACTTAAAGAAATGAAAGATGAGGAAGTAACAGCATTTAATGTTAAAAGAGAGTTAGAGGGAATACCCTTAACCAATGAGGCACGTGACGCATTGACACTCTTTTTGTTTGAAGAGACTTACAAAGAGTATGAACTTATTTTAATCTACAACTACCTTAAAGCCCATAGTAGTGATGCCTATATGAATAGAATTTTTCAAATTCTCATTGATGAAAGCTTTTTTCATCTTAAACGATTTGGAGATATAGGTGCAAAAATGGGGATTTTGGCTGTACCAAGAGTGGTGATGAAAGAGCTTTACCAAGTAGAAGATGTAGTACAGTTTTTAAAAGATGGTATTGATGAAGAGTTGGCTGCAAAAGAGGAGTGTAAAAAACTCTCTGAAGCGGTGGCAAAAGATAGCAAAGCGTTAGCACACTTTTTTGACTTTATCAACCATCAAGAGAATTATCATATCTCTTTGATGAAAGATGCACTCACTCATTATACAGGTGAAAAACACTAAGCTAAGTAGTATGTTAAGGTATGGGCTAGGTCTTCATCTAGTTCCATATTTTTTTGCATCCATTGAATGTAGCCTTGGTCTGCTTTGACTATCTCCTCTATCTCTCTATCTTTATACTTTCCAAATTTAAATGTTTTGAGCAACACAGGTGTTTGTGTAAGTTCTGCAAGTTTTACCATAGGGTTAGAAGAGGGAAATTGTGCTTTGGCTTTTTGTACCAGTACAGAGAGTAGTAGCTTCATCACGAGTACATCACCAATGGCATCATGGGCTTTAATGCTAACACCTAAAGCCTCAGCCTCTTTTTCCTCTGTTTTGTATAGTTCAAGAGCATAACGTAAATACTGTAACCTATGGTAAGCTAAGTCAGGAAGTAGATGCTTTGCACAGCGTAGAGTATCGATAAGGGTATAATGGTTTACAAATCCCTCTTTTTGTACCATTGCTAAATCAAAACTGATATTATGAGCAATCAAGTAGTTCTCTTTTTGGTTATACTTTTCAAGTTCTTGAGCAAAGCTAAGTGAAGCATAAGGGGCTTGGTTTTCTAACATATTTGGGGTTATGTTGTGTACTTCCATCGCTTCTATTTTAATGGGTACCTCACTTGAACAAAGTGCGTCAAATACCTCTATGTTTTCACGACTATGTATTATTAATGCACCCACTTGAATAATACGATCTTCTTCGGATGCACCTGTGGTTTCTGTATCAAAAAGAATATATTTTGCCATTAAATTTCCTAAAATTGATAGTGGATACCAAGGTTCCACGATGAAAGGTTAGAAGTAACGGTAGTGTCACTCTCTCCTAAATCTGTGTAGTCAACAAAAAATCCAATATTTGGAGTAAGATTAAATTGTGTTCCTGCGCCCCAAGAGAAAAGAGTATCATCGGTATCTCCACCAAAGAGTTCATTTAGTGAATAGTTGTTATAGGTCAATCCTACAAGTCCATAGAGGGTAAAAAACCCCATGTCTATTTTTGGTTTGGCATATAGTGCTATCGTTTGTGCTTTATAACTACTACTTAATGCGCTATCATCATTAAGAGTAATATCGGATGTATTTAGGTAGTATCTTCCTTCTATAGCCATATTTTTATTCATATCATACCCTGCAAAAAGAAAGATATTATTGACATCATTCTCTTGTATTTCATCTCTTGCTTCATTTATGCCATCAATGCTTAACTCCAGATTGGTTGCAGCATAAGCACCTCCTGCATAAAGTCCATAACTCTCTTGCGCTACAAGCGAAGAGGAACCAAGTATTAATCCAAGGAGTGTAAAAGAGAGTTTTTTTAACATAAAAGTCCTTTTTTGATAATTATCTATATTTTTATTACTATATCAAAGTTTCATTAATGCTATGGTAATGCTAGGAAGAAATGTGTATAATACATATAATATTATTTTAGGATTTATATGATGAAAAAACATTATACTTCAGTCATCTCTTCTGCTTTTGGTTCTTTTGCATCCAAAGCATTTCCCTCTTTGGTGCAACATGTCATTAATGCATCTTATGTAAGACTCATGGGGCTTGACATGTCTGAGTTTAAAGCACCTAGTAGCTATGTAACGCTCAATAAACTTTTTACAAGAGCATTTGAAAAAGAGAGGGTGCTTCCAAGCGATAGATCTGCACTGATTTGTGGTGTAGATGCACTGATTTCTGATGCAGGGGTTATTTGTGATGCAAAAGCATACCAAATCAAAGGAATGTCTTATGGCATAGAGGAACTTTTTGGTAGTTACCATCAATCTGTAGTCCCTACACTTGAAGGAGGAGAGTTTATAAACTTTTATCTCTCTCCAAAAGATTACCACCGCTACCATATGCCTATGAAACTACAGGTACTTTCATTGACACATATTCCAGGAAAACTTTACCCTGTAAATTTCCCTCTTTTACGTAACAAACAAAATCTTTTTATTGAAAATGAAAGAGTTATTATAGAGTGTCGAGATGAGAAGGGTAGGGTACAGATGCTTGTGCTTGTAGGAGCATTGAACGTTGGTAAAATGGTAGTGACTTTTGAAAAAGCAATAGAAACCAACTCAGAGATAAGAGAACCTCAGCACTATAGTTATGAAAATCTATGGTTAGAAAGAGGAGAGATGTTTGGCTGGTTTGAAATGGGTTCTACCCTTTTAACTTTCTCCGAAAAAGGAAGTATTAAACCAGAAGTGAGTATTAACCAAAAAACATCTTATACCGATGTTTTAGGAAAAGTACTTTAAGGAGTAAAAATGCAAATTAAAGAGATAAAAGAGTATGCAGAGATACGTGTAAAAGCACGTGCCTATTTGTGTTATATTATGGGAAGAAACATCTCCAATACAATACAAAGTGCTGATATTGACACACTCTTAACACAGTTAGAAACACTTAACAAGAGTTTACCAAAAGCAGAAGCGATTTATGCATTAGATGGCAATGGCAAACAAATTGTTGCAAATGTTTCAAAAAATCGTAAATTAAGAGGTATAGGCTTAGGGGATGACCGTTCTGATAGAGCCTATTATTATAAAACCATTAAAGAGCATCGTTGTTCATTGACCGACCCATATCCTTCTTTAATCAGTAATACAATGGTAGTCACCTCCTCTTTTCCTATTTATGATGAAAATGATCAGCTGCTTTGTATTATTTGTGTCGATATCTCTCTTGCCAATATTTTACGTATGGTCTATCCTTCTTCTATTGATTCTATTTCAGGTACAGTAAGTAAAGTAGCCTATACAGCATTCTCTTTGGCACTTGCAGCTGTGGCATTGTTGCTTTTTGTGAAGGGGATTATCTCTTTTATGAGTTTTGGCTTTAACTTTTTAAATATTAACATTAATGAAATGTTTAAATCAACCATTTTACTCACGCTCTCTTTGGCCATTTTTGATTTGGTAAAAGCGATTTTTGAAGAGGAAGTGTTAGGTAAAGAGAAAAAACATGGTTCAGGTGATGGACATCAAACGATGATACGCTTTTTAGGCTCTATTATTATTGCCTTGTCCATAGAGTCTTTGATGCTTGTATTTAAATTTGCACTTACTGATCCTGCTAAATTAGAGTATGCAGTCTATTTGATTGGAGGGGTTTCTTTGCTACTTGTAAGTCTCTCTATTTACATTAAGTTCAACCATAATGATAACCAAACAAAGAAGTAATACGTAATGAAAAAGAAAACACTTATTATTTTTGATATGGATGGAACTTTGGTTAATAGTTCACTAACTATTGCCAATGCCATTAATTATGTGCGTAAAAATTTAGGCTTTGAACCACTCGCACAAGCCTATATTTTACATTTAGTCAACGATGCTACGATTAATCCAGCACAGGTTTTTTACCATGCAAAAGCGTTTGACCATGACCATGAGCGTTGGTTTTCTGAGTACTACTCTAAAAACCATGAAAAAGAGTTGGTACTCTATGAGGGCATTAAACCTCTGCTTGAGCGTTTAAAACAAGAGGGTAAGTTGTTGGCAGTTGCTACCAACGCTTATAGAAACTC
>Ga0256843_1000643_pt1 | contig 29236 bp, 25 predicted proteins | sample AlvinellametaG_FD_191572 | JGI IMG/M metagenome (GOLD analysis project Ga0256843, IMG submission 191572) | Pompeii worm associated microbial communities from hydrothermal vent at the East Pacific Rise, Pacific Ocean - Alvinella | ecosystem: Host-associated > Annelida > Integument > Unclassified ... | reverse complement strand
TGAGTCTTTATTCTGCTCTTTTGTTTCACTCTTTGCTGGGGCTTGGTTACTGTTTTTATTATTGTTAGATTTTGGCTCAATCTTTAGCTCACCCTCTCCTTCTATCACCTCCACTGAGTACTTTTTGCCATCTACTACTACAGTATAAACTCCTGCCATAATCTCTCCTTCTTTTTTACTACTATTTTCTTGAGACTTTTTTCTTACCATCAGAGGCGATTCACCTTTTAGAAATGCAATTCCTTTTTTGTCGCAGGAAGCAGAAATAAATATATTCTCTTCTGTTGCTTCAATACCTTGGGTCTCAAGTACTCCACGCCAGTAAGCAATAGATTTTTTGGTATCTCTATCTGCAATATCAATTGGATTTTCAGTGGTTGGTTCAAGCCCCAACTGCTTAGATGCAAGTTCTACTATTTTTGGGTCTGGTTCTACAGGGGTTTTACCAAAATAGCCAAGTACCATACGACCATAACCTGTAGTGATTTTTTTCCACTTCCCAAAGACCACATTTGCATAAGCTTGTTGCCAATAAAATTGACTCACAGGGGTAACACTTGTCCCATAACCTCCACGCTCTACGACTTCAGTCATTGCAGAGATTACTTCATCAAACTTGTTTAGGTTGTTATTATCTCTCATCATCTGTGTATTTGCTGTCAAAGCACCACCTGGCATCGGTGCAAAAGGGATTATAGGATTGACTCTAGTAGCTTCTGGTGGAATAAAATAATCTTTTAGTGCCTCTTTGAACCTCTCTTCGTATTTTCTTACTTTTGAGATATCCAAATCACCAAGATTGTAATTTGTACCTTTTACAGCATGGAGCATCGTAAGCATATCAGGCTGAGCAGTACCACCACTTACTGGCGAAGCGCAAAGGTCGATTCCATTTGCTCCAGCTTCTAGTGCGGCTAAATAACAAGGTACACTCACCCCTGCAGTCTCATGAGTATGGAGTCTAAGATGTACATCCTCACCCAAAAGCCTTCTTGCCATGGAGATAGTCTCAAAGATTTTGTGAGGGTTGGCAGTACCACTTGCATCTTTGAATGCCAAACTATCAAACTCAACTCCACTATCTAAAATATCTCTGAGAGTCTTCTCATAAAAATTTACATCGTGAGCACCTTTACAGTTTGGGGGTAAATCCATAATTGTAATTACAATCTCATGATTCATCCCATATTTTTTGATGCACTCTCCGCTAAAACTCAAATTTCTTACATCATTTAAGGCATCGAAATTTCTTACTGTATTTGTCTGGTGCTTAGCGAAGAGTTTGGCAAAAAGGTCAATAAGCTCTCGACTTCCAGTATCTAACATTACAGTATTGATGCCTCTTGCTAGAATCTGAAGATTGGCTTTTTCTCCTACAATCTCTCGAAATCTATCCATCATCTCAAAAGCATTCTCTTGGAGATAGAAAAATAGACTCTGAAATCTAGCTCCACCCCCAAACTCAAAATGGTAGACTCCAGCATCCTTTGCAGCTTCGAGTGCTGGGAAAAAATCTTCCATCAAGACTCTCCCTCCAAAGACAGATTGAAATCCATCTCTAAAGCTTGTATCCATCACATCGATATATTTTTTTGCCATAATTTAGCCCCTGTTTTTGCTATGCTCAATCAAAGCCCCAATAATTGCGGCGACCCTCCTTTTTTCCTCTTCACACTCATTCTCATATTTAATTGCAAGAGGCTCCTTTTTGGGTGTTGTAGATTTCTCTTTGTCCGGGAAATATTTTGAAATGATATAAGCTTGAAGTTGCATCAAAAGGACAAGAAGATACAAAAATATAAAAACAACACCCATGCCAAGTATCATAAATTTGATACTTTCTCCTACTAGAGTATATTCCATCTCTACCCTCCTTTATAGTTTGGAGTCCCCTTTTTGAGCCTTTTCCTAATCAAAGAGAAAAAGGAGTCTCTTTGTAGTTTAGCTGGAAAGGGCTTAAATTACTAGACATTACACTCAGAGCTACCATCTCTCTTTTTAAGTAGACCTTTCATACTCAAATAACTATTCAAAGCTCCAAGATAAGCTTTTGCACTTGCTAACATCGTATCGATGCTAAGACCATGTCCAATTACAGCTGGCTCATCCTCATTAAATTGGACTTGAACAGTCACATTTGCTAAAGCATCTTTTCCACTTGAGACAGATTTAACTTTGTAGTCGCGAAGTCTTCCACTAATTCTAACAATTCTATCAATGGTCTTAAAAATAGCATCAATTGTACCATCTCCAATCCCTGCATCTGTAATTTTTTTGCCATCTCTTGTTTTAATAGTCACAGCTGCACTTGGTACACCACCAGTAGAGTCCATAATCTGCAAAGAGACAAGCTCATACTCTTTTTGAATATTTGTCATTTGACTCGTAATTAAGGCTCTCAAATCATCATCATAAATCTCTTTTTTCTTGTCTGCTAACTCTTTGAACCTCTCAAAGGCGCTATTTAACTCATCCTCTTCTAAGCTAAATCCAAGTCTATTTAATCTATCTCTAAAAGCAGCACGACCGGAGTGTTTACCAAGAACAATTGTATCTTTTGTATCTAATCCAATCTCTTCAGGAGAGAAAATCTCATAAGTCTGTTTATGTTTTAAGACACCATCTTGATGGATTCCACTCTCGTGAGCAAAAGCATTTTTACCGACTATTGCTTTGTTTGGCTGAGGCTCAATCCCTGTAATTGAAGCGATAAGTCTACTTGTAGGATAAATCTCTCTAGTGTTAATATTTGTCTCTACATCATTAAAAATATCACTTCTTACCTTCAGTGCCATTACAATCTCTTCCAAAGCAGCATTTCCAGCTCTCTCTCCTAATCCATTAATAGTACACTCAATCTGTCTTGCACCATTTTTTATCGCCTCAAGTGAGTTTGCTACAGCCAGACCCAAGTCGTTGTGATTGTGAACAGAGATTATTGCTCTATCTTTGATGAAATCTTTTAGAGTTTTGATTCTCTCTCCTACTTCAAATGGCATTAAAATACCAACAGTATCTGGGATATTGATGGTTTTTGCTCCTGCTGAGATTGTAGCATCGATTATCTCCTTGAGGAATACGATATCACTTCTTCCTGCATCCTCACAACTAAATTCTATATCTTCTACAAATTCACCTGCTATTTTTACAGCCTCAACTGCTCTTTTTATCACTTCATCAGGCTTCATTTTTAGTTTATATTCCATATGAATTGGACTTGTAGCAATAAATGTATGGATTCTTCTTTTTGGTGCTGGGGCAATTGCTTTGCCAGCTTGAGTAATATCCCTTTCCAAAGCCCTAGCCAAAGAGCAAATAGTAGAGTTCTTGACCTTTTGGGCGATTTTGTTTATTGCCTCAAAATCTCCAGCACTAGCAGCCGCGAAGCCAGCTTCAATTACATCGACTCCAAGCTTCTCAAGTGCTGAAGCAATTTGAATCTTCTCTTCAGTATTCATAGAAGCACCAGGGCTTTGTTCTCCATCTCTTAAAGTGGTATCAAATATTACAATTTTATCTTTCATAAATTTATCCTTTTGGTTTATTAAAAAAATTACATCAAAAAATAGAAAAAATAGGGATTAAAGAGGAAGTAGCAGGAGGATAGAAGCTGTCTTTGTGAATCTTTTCATGTAAGAGTTTATACAAAATCGCATAAAGTTATCCTCCATCTCAATTTTGAAAGCAATTATACCAAAAAAAGCTAGAAATAGTAGTAGTCTAGACCCTGATAAAATCTTGGTAACTAGCTCAATCTTTTATTCTCAAAATCCTTAAGAGTATCAATTATTTTGCTATAATTTTGTAAAATCTCAAATAGGAGAGAAGGATGTGTATTTTTTGTAAAATTGTAGATGGAGAGATTCCAAGCAATAGAGTCCATGAGTCTGAAAACTTCTTAGCTTTTCACGATATCAATCCGACAGCTCCAATACATGTTTTGGTAATCCCAAAGAAGCATATCTGCTGTTTTCAAGAGACATCTTCTGAGGTAATGGCACAGATGACACCTTTTATTCAAGAGGTTGCTAGTAAGTTGGGAATTGATAAAACAGGCTATCGATTAATTACAAACAATGGAGACGATGGAGGGCAAGAGGTGCATCATCTACATTTTCATATTTTAGGTGGAGCCAAGCTCAAGTGGGAACATCATCAAGATGATGCCAAAAAAAATATATAAATCTAAGGTGAAAAGTTGGATAGTTTAATAGATAAAATCAAAAATACTCTCTCTCTTGATGAGTTGGAGAGGGTGCGGATAGAAATTTTTGGAAAAAAAGGTATTTTGGCTGGGGAGTTTGCAAAACTAAAAGATATAGCTCCAAGCCAAAAAAGAGATTTTGCAAAGAGCTTAAATGATAAAAAAGCAATACTTTTGAACATTTTTGAGGAGAAGCTAAAAGAGCTAAAGGAAGCAGAGTTAAATTTACTTTTAGAATCCCAAAAGATTGACCTTTCAATCTATAGCTCTTTGCAAGAGAAGGGAGCATTGCATCCTGCCAAAAAGACGATGGATAAAATTATAGAGTACTTTATTGCCCTAAATTTTTCTGTAGAAGAAGGCCCAATGGTAGAGGATGATTTCCATAACTTTGAAGCTCTAAATCTACCAAAATACCATCCAGCAAGAGATATGCAAGATACATTCTACTTTAGAGATAGTATGCTTCTTCGCACTCATACATCACCTGTACAAATTCGTACAATGATGAAAGAGAGACCTCCAATTAGAATGATAGCACCAGGAAGTGTTTTTCGTAGAGACTATGATTTGACTCATACTCCAATGTTTCATCAAATTGAGGGTCTAGTCGTAGAAGAAGGTGATAAGGTAAGCTTTGCCTCTTTGAAGTGGATTTTAACTGACTTCTTAAAATATATGTTTGGGGATGTTGAGGTGAGATTCCGACCAAGCTTTTTCCCATTTACAGAGCCAAGCGCAGAAGTAGATATCTCTTGTATTTTCTGTCAAGGCAAGGGGTGTAGAGTATGCTCTCATAGTGGTTGGCTAGAGGTGCTTGGGTGTGGTGTTGTTGACAAAAATGTCTTTGATGCGGTCGGCTACAAAGATGTAAGTGGTTATGCTTTTGGATTAGGTGTAGAGAGATTTGCAATGCTTTTACATCAGATTCCAGATTTGAGGTCTCTATTTGAGGGAGATATTCGTTTATTGGAGCAGTTTAGATGATAGTTACTAGAAGATGGCTAGAAGAGTTTATAGATTTAAAAGATATAGATGACAAAAAACTCTACGAAGTTTTTAACTCAATTGGACTTGAGGTTGACTCAATTAAAAAGATTGAGATACCAAAAGGTGTAGTAATTGGAGAGATTGTATCTTGCCAAAAGCATCCAGAAGCAGATAAACTTAGTCTCTGCCAAATAAATATTGGACGAGAACTCAAACAGATAATCTGTGGAGCCAAAAATGTCGTAGATGCTAGATTTGTAGCAGTAGCTACGGAGGGGACTTATCTTCCTGAGATTGATTTGACAATTGCTCCTGTCAAACTAAGAGGAGTAGAGAGCTTTGGAATGGTTTGCTCTAGTAGTGAGCTTGGACTTCCTCAGATGGAAGATGGTATTATGATTTTGGATGAATCCCTTGGTGATTTGAAAAATTTAGTAGGTAGTGAATTAAGAGAGTTTGATATTTTCGATGACACAATCATTGAGATAGAACTCACAGCAAATCGAGGAGATTGTCTAAGTATCCAAGGTGTAGCTAGAGATTTAAGCGCTTATTTTGATAGACCATTAAGGCATATTGAGCATAAACCAAAAAAATTCCTTACTCAAGGAATTGCTAGAATTCTTAGCATCAAATCTCACTCTGAGCTTGAAAGAGGTAGATTGATATTTAACATCATTGATGTAGTAGAAAAGATAAAAGCTCCTTTTGTTGTTAAATTTAGAGTAGCAATTGTTGATAAATATTACAATGATGCTCTAGAAGTAATGCTAAAGTACGCTATTCACTCTACTGGTGTGATTTTAAGAGCATATGATTTTGATAAACTAAAAGATGAAGATGGCAAGCTCCACATTGATATAAAACAGACAGAAGATAAGATATTGACTGTAAACTCTCAAAAGGTCTTTTTATCTTATGTAGGAATTGGAGCAGATAGAGAGTTTTTAGCGGATGAAAATAGCAAAAAGCTCCTTTTGGAAGCCTCTTATATCGCTCCAGATATCGTTTCTAAAATAATCTATAAACATAAAATAAAGAGTGATGAACTCTACTATCTTACATCCAGAGGTACAAATCCAAATCTAGAAAATGGTTATCTAGAACTTTATAGAATCTGTGATATCGAGTCTGAATGTAGATATGGAGAGCTTCCAATCAAAGTCGATGGGCGTTTCCCTAAAAGGGTCGTAAATGTAGATATCGATAAATTAAATGCAATAATTGGTACGACTATTCAGAGAAAAAAGATAAATTCTATTTTAAAAAGATTAGGAGTAGAGACTCATGGAAGCAATTCCCAAAATGTTTTTGGGGCAGTTGTTCCTCCTTGGAGACATGATATCGATAATGTCCAAGATATTGCAGAAGAGATTATGAGGATGGTTGGTATTGATAATATCCCAGCAAAACCTCTTGAACTTATTGAGGCAAATAGAATCACAAAGTCAATCTCTACCCATAGAGAAATAAAAAATTTGAGACAACGAGCTATAGCTCAAGGCTTCTTTGAAGCAGTTACTTATGTATTTACAGATAGAGAAAAGCTAAAAAAGTATAAATTTGAGGTGATAGATTTTGAGAGTGATTTAGTCAATCCAATAGTTGATGAGTTAAATACTCTCCGCTCAACAATAGTAATAAATCTATTGGATGCGGTTAAGAGAAATATTAGCTATGGTAAAAGAAAAATCTCTCTTTTTGAGGTTGGAGCTGTTTTTGATTCCAACCGTCAAGAGAGTCACAGACTTACAGTCGTAGAGAGCGGTTTTTCTCAAGATATTAGTATTTTAAACCAGGGTAAACCAAAAATTATTGACTTTGGGGAGTTTACAAAGAAGTTATCAGCAATTATTGGAGAATTTGAAATTGTTAGCGTTACTCCAAAAGAGTCTTTATTTCATCCTTTTCAGTATGGTAAAATCTATGTCGATAAAAAAGAGATAGGCTACATCTCTAAGCTTCATCCAAAAGCTCAAGATGATTTTGGAATCGGAGATACATTTGTAGCAGAGATTGAGCTAGATGAGATTTTGCCAAAGCATAAAAATGCTTCTAAAATTTCCAATTTTCAAGGAGTTTATAAAGATTTAAGTCTTTTAATAGATAGAGATACTACTTACACAGAGATATCTTCTGCCCTTCAAGAGTACAAAGAAGTAGATAGTCTAATTAAGAGATTTTTTATTATTGATCTCTATGAGGATGAGAGTTTTGGTAGTAGAAGAAGTTTAACTATTAGATTTTTTCTACAATCTAATGAAGGTACTCTAAATGATGTTGCAATTGAGCAGAGTATGAATGGTGCTTTAGAACACCTCATCAAAAAGTGTGGAGTAAAACTTAGATGAAAAAAGCTTCAGTATCAAAAGTAAATGGTAGTTTTGAACTAGTTTGTGATGATTTAGCATCTGATAAATCAATCTCTCATCGCTGTGCTATATTTTCACTCCTAAGTGACCAAGAGTCAAAAATATCAAACTTTTTGATAGCAGAAGATACTCTAGACTCTCTTAAAATTGCCTCAATGTTGGGAGCTAGAGTCCAAAGAGATAAAGATGAAGTTTTAATTACTCCTATTAATGAGATAAAAGAGCCAGATGATATTTTATACTGTGGCAACGCTGGTACTGGTATGAGACTTTATTGTGGTCTTTTGGCTGGTGTAGAGGGAAGTTTCGTACTTAGTGGAGATAAATATCTAAATAGTAGACCAATGAAAAGAGTCACAAATCCCCTCCGTCAAATCGGAGCTAAAGTGGATGGTAGAGATGATGGCAATTTAGCACCTTTGCATATTAGAGGTCAAAAGCTTGAATCTTTTGATTATACTTCTCCTATCGACTCTGCTCAAGTAAAATCTGCAATGATTTTAGCTGGACTAAAAGCCAATGGTAAAAGTCTCTACAAAGAGCCTTCTCTTAGTAGGGATCACACAGAAAGAATGCTCAAAGGTATGGGAGCTGATATCAAAAAAACAGAAGATGGTGCTATCGAAATCTCTCCTTTGAAATCTCCTTTAAAACCACTAAATATCAGAGTCCCTGCTGACCCATCTAGTGGATTTTTCTTTGCTGTAGCAGCAGCTATTACTCCAGATGCAAAAGTCATCATCAAAGATACTACATTAAATCCTACAAGAATAGAGGCTTTTAATATTTTGAAGGAAATGGGAGCAGAAGTAGAATTTATCGAAAAAGAGAATATTTATGAGCCAATCGGAGATATTATAGTCAGTCATACTGGTAAACTCAAAAGCGTCAGAGTAGATAAGAATATAGCTTGGCTTATTGATGAACTACCTGCACTATCAATTGCTATGGCTGTAGCAGATGGCATAAGCCAGGTAAGAAATGCCAAAGAGCTTCGAGTCAAAGAGAGTGATAGAATCTCATCTGTAGTAAAAGGGCTAAGAAACTGTCAAATTGAAGTGAAAGAGTATGAAGACGGCTATGATATTGTCGGCGGTAGCATAAAAAAGTCTACAATCAATAGCTATGGAGACCACAGAGTTGCAATGAGCTTTGCTATTGGTGGTTTGATTGATGGAATGGAGATAGAAGATATTGATTGTATTAATACATCTTTTCCTAATTTCTTTGAGATTTTGAGTAAGATTACTAATATCACCGTACAACCTCTATCTTCTTCAGACATGGGGATATAATGCAAAATGCTAAATTATAATATAAGATAATTTTTGATGTAAAAAGTATTTAGATAGATTGAGTGATGAGGTCTTTATCTCATCTTCAATCGTCTATCCTCTTGGGCTTTTTTCCAGAGTGTAGGGTTTTTCTTCAGCCAATGCTTTACAGTGTGCTCCAAATCACTCCACATATTCATATTTGCATAAATCCAGACAAGATAATTTGGATTCTCCTTAAATAACTCCTCAAAAGTCATTTTATCTTTATACTTACCAAAAGGAACACTCTCTAAAAGAATATCCTCTTTTGTCAATTTTACAAGCTCATTGATATCACCAGAGACTCTCTCAAGCAGAAGCTCAAAAAGTAAATAGTGCAAAATTGCATCTCCTAAAGCATCATGAGCTTTTATAGATTGAAGACCCATTTTTTCTGCTATATTTTGTTCTTTTTTGTAGAGTCCATACTGATAGCGGAGAGTTTGAAGCTTATAATCTTCTGCATCTTTTAATAAATGTTTAGCACATTGATTGGTATCGATGAGCTTCATTTTACACTCAAACCCCTCATGCTTTAGCATTACTAAGTCAAGTTCATTGCCGTGAGAAATAAAATAGTTTTGCTCATCATTTCCATCACTAAGAGCTAAAAAAGTATCTGTTTCATCTGGCCAATATTTATCCTCTAGCATTTCAGGGGTGATGTGGTGGACTCCCATCGCTGAAAAACTCATCTTAGCTTCAGTATAGCAGAGGTCACTAAAGTGCTTTAGAGCTTTATCATCATCAATAATTAATGCAAGTTGGATTACTCTATCATTTACAAGATCAACACCTGTTGATTCTACATCTACAAAATATTTAGCCACTTTTACACCTTTGATAGTTTTTTTAGTCCAATTTTGACAAGTGTTGCGCTATCTTCTCCTGTCTCATCTGCTAAAGCTTTGATTATGAGACTTCTCTTAAAGCCCAAAGATTCCAGAGCCATTATTGCTTCATTTTTAGCTTTGGTGGTGCTATCTTTAATCTCTAATTCAAAATCTTCAAGCTCTACCAAAATTCTACTAGCAGATTTTGGACCAATTCCAGCCACCTTTTTTAGCATATTTGAATCTTTTGTCTTAATAATTTGTGCGAACTCAGCAGGGGTAAAAGTTGAGCAAACAGCAAGAGCTACTTTAGCACCTACTCCATTAATTTTTATTAATCTATCAAAGATACTTTTCTCTAGCAAATCTAAAAAACCATAAAGGTTATTGCTATCTTCTCTAATAATTTGTGTAATAAGAAGATTTATAGTAGAACTATTTATTGCATTTGAAGTGTTCAAGGAAATATTTATCTCATAGATAAAACCTCCTACTTTTAAATGCAAAAATGTAGGCTCTTTTAATATGATTTCACCTTCTGCTCCTACAATCATCTTTTCTCCTTAAGAGTACCTAATAATTGGACTTGACATATTGTGAAGATATGATATAATTATCTTGATAAAATATTGGTTAATCTTTAAATTAGCGGGGGTGACAAGGTTTCGACTGGAATAGTCGGGGCTATGTGCATGTCGGTCTGAGCATACCGTTACTAGGCTCAAATAAATAGACGCAAACAATACAGATTATCGCCCAGCTTACGCAGCAGCGTAAGTTTGACCTAACTTTTGGGCTGTCTCGCCAGTAACGTCATCTTAGCTGGATTTTGAGGCATCGACTTTTGATGGCTATATCACTAGTTTGCCTAGACTAGTGATGAATCCTTAGGCTGGCTCTGTGTAGCTTTGGGTGTTGAGCAAAGCAGAGTGAGATTTATCGACACTATCTAAGCATGTAGAGTCATAGTCTTAGCTATTTCAGGACAGGGGTTCGATTCCCCTCACCTCCACCAATGAACTTTTTTATCACTTTCCAAAACTACCAAAACTCCCGTAAAACCTTAGTTTTAATATTTCAAGCCTAATCAAAACTATCCATTTTTAGCTATACTAACTTATCAACTGTGGGTATAATTGTGGGTATATATTTTTTACCTCTTTATTCTTTATAAATCATACCCACATTTTTGAGGGAATTCAGCTATGCCTTAAGATAAGGAGTTAAAGTTGACTCCAAACTAGCCTCAAAGAGCTTCACTTCTTTGCAAACAGAGAGATAAAATAGAGGTGCTAGACCCACAATTTGAAAAGGTAAAGACTTATCCTCTCGAAATCTTAGAGGAAGTCTTTGCTGAAAATAGACTCTAAAGAAGAGAAGATGAGAATAAAACCATAATAGCTAAAAATTTCTGATGTAGGAGCTTACCAACTTTCGCCGTAAAGCCCTCGGCTTTCTCAAAGAGAGTGCTAAAGCACAAGAGCCGTAGGGATATAAAGCGATAAAAGATTTTCGGGAGTTTATCTTCCTTGAAAATCTTTTGTAATTATTGTATAACAAGTAAAAGGTTGGGACGACGACCTTTAATAAAAGGCAATCTCCGTTTTAAAGCCAGAATTCCCTTGATTTATCAATGGGGAGTTCATCAATTTGGCATCTCTCCTGCTACTATCTAAAAAAAAGATAGACAAAGAAGCCCACCAGCTAGACTTTTTCTACTCTTAACTTAAAAAGATTGAAAAATCTTAACTTTTAATATCTCAATTGATTATAGGCTATTTATCTCGTATTATACTTATTTTTTTAAGTAAGGGTATAGATAAAAGAACCCTTAACCACAACTTGGTATCATTACAAAAAAATATATTTTTGGAGTATTGATGTCTTTATTTTCTTATGAGACTTTAAAAAGAGTAATGTTTAATTTTGAGCCAGAAACAGCTCATTTAGTTGCTGGTTTTGGCCTGAAGGCACTCCCTTTTTGTCCACCACTTTATAATAAAATCAGAAGTCACTATTTTGTAGATGAGACGATTTTACATCAAAATATCTTTGGTCAAGAGTTTAAAAATCCGGTAGGGCTAGCTGCTGGATTTGATAAAAATGGGGAGTACATTAAAGCTACACCAGCTCTAGGGTTTGGTTATACAGAGATTGGGACTATTACTCCTCTTGCACAAAGTGGCAATCAAAAGCCAAGACTTTTTCGTCTAATTGAGGATGAATCGATTCAAAATGCAATGGGCTTCAATAATAAAGGTGCCGATTTTATGCTAAAAAAGCTAAAAAAGCTCAAATCTTTTGACTATCCAATTGGAATCAACATTGGAAAAAATAAGGTTACTTCAGAAGATAGAGCAATAGATGATTATAAAAAACTATTTGAAATTTTTAAAGATTTTGGGACTTACATCGTAATAAATATCTCTTCTCCAAATACCCCTGGACTTAGAGATTTGCAAAATGAGAAGTTTATCAAAGAGGTTTTTGGTGTAGGTAAGTCAATTACTACAAAGCCTATTTTGCTTAAAATTGCTCCAGATATGAGTAGTCAAGATGCCATAGATATTTCAAAAGTAGCTTTGAGTGCGGGAGCTAGTGGAATAATAGCTACTAACACCACAATTGATTACTCTTTGACTCCTCATGCCAAGGATTTTGGAGGCATTAGTGGGAAGCTACTCAAAGATAAATCTTATCATCTTTTTAAAGATTTAGCTAGTGAAGTTTTTGGCAAAGGTATTTTAATCTCTGTCGGAGGGATTGATAGTGCAGATGAAGCTTACAAAAGGATTAAAGCTGGAGCTAATCTAATTCAAGTATACTCAATGTTAATTTATAGAGGTCCAAATTTAATAAAAGAGATAAATGAGGGATTGATAAAAATGCTCAAAGCAGACGGTTTTGAGAATATTAATCAAGCTGTTGGAGCAGATTTGAAATGATGAAACTTTATATTTTTTTAATACTAGCAATAGGAGTTTTGATGGGTAACTCTCTACCAAAATATTATCAACAAAAACTACAAAATGGCTTGGAGGTATATGTAATTCCTCTTCACAATAATACAGATGTAATCACCACTGATATATTTTATAATGTCGGGAGTCGTGATGAGATTTTGGGCAAAAGTGGTATCGCTCACATGCTCGAACATATGAATTTTAAGTCTACAAAAAAATTAAAAGAGGGTGAGTTTGATAAGATTGTCAAATCTCATGGTGGAGTAAACAATGCATCTACTAGCTTTGATTATACTCACTATTTTATTAAATCAAGCGCTAAAAACCTGGATATTTCTTTGGAGCTTTTTGCTGAACTAATGCAAAATCTAAAACTTAGTGATGAGGAGTTTCAAAGAGAGAGAAAAGTAGTTGCAGAAGAGAGACGTTGGAGGACAGATAATAATCCTTTGGGCTACCTCTACTTTAGACTTTTTAATACTCATTATGTTGAGCATAGTTACCACTGGACGCCAATTGGTTTTATGCATGATATTTTGAACTGGAAAATAGAAGATATTAGAGAGTTTCACTCTAGATTTTATCGTCCAGACAACGCCAAAATTGTCGTGGTCGGAGATATTGACCCTGAAGTTGTGTTTGAGAGTGCTAAAAGACACTTTGCCAATATCAAAAATCCAAAAGAAGATTGTAACTGTTCATTAGTGACTACAAACTATCCTGCAGAGCCACCAGTAGATGGTAAAAAAAGAGTAGAACTTATCAAAAAAAGCAACAAAGTTGATACTGTAGCAATTGCTTATTCTATTCCAAATTTTAAGCATAAAGATCAAATAGTTCTATCGATGATTACAGAGCTTTTAAGTAGCGGAAAATCGAGTAGACTCAAAAAAGAGCTAATAGAGAAGAGACAGATTGCAAACCAAGTCTTTGGCTACAATATGGAATTAAAAGATGATGGAATTTTTCTATTTTTGGCGATGGCAAATCAAGGTATAAGTGCTGACGAACTTGAAAAAGCTATTTTGGATGAGATTGAGAAACTAAAAAGTGGCAATATTAATGATGAAGAGATAAATAGAGTCAAACTAAATACGAAAGTAGACTTTTTAAATATTTTGGAGAGTTCATCATCTATTGCTACTCTTTTTGGTAGTTATCTTTCAAGAGGGGACTTGAGTCCTCTGCTAAACTACGAAGAGGAGTTGGATAAAGTCACAAAAGCAAGAGTCCAGGAAGTGGCCAAAAAATATTTTGATAATGACCACTCAACCACGCTAATAATGAGAGCTTATAAAGATAAAAATGAAAAAGAAGAAGGAGGAAGTAGAGCTTCTAGCTCGAAATAGATATGAATTCAATTAAGATTGAAGGGGCAACAACAGCACTAATTACCCCATTTAAAAATGGAAAAATAGATGAAGTAACTTATGCAAGATTGATTCAAAGACAAATAGATAATGGAATCGATGCAATCTGCCCAGTCGGGACTACTGGAGAGAGTGCTACTTTAACTCATGATGAACATAAAAGATGTATAGAGATTGCAGTAGAAGTGTGTAAAAATAGTAAAACAAAAGTTTTAGCTGGAGCCGGTAGCAATGCTACACACGAAGCAATTGATATCGCTAAGCATGCTCAAGAGTGTGGTGTTGATGCTATCTTTTCTGTCTCACCATACTACAACAAACCGACCCAAGAGGGATTATACCAGCACTACAAAGCTATAGCTCAAGCTGTGGAGATTCCTGTAATGCTCTACAATGTCCCAGGTAGAACAGGTGTTGATATTTTGCCAGAGACTGTCATTCGTCTCTTTGATGATGTGGAAAATATCTTTGGAATCAAAGAAGCAACTGGTTCAATAGAAAGAACAGTCGAGCTTCTTTCAAAAAGAGCAGATCTTTATCTATTTTCTGGGGATGATGCGATAGATTATCCAATCTTAGCAAATGGAGGAAAAGGTGTTACTTCTGTGACTGCAAATCTTCTGCCAGATTTAAAAAGTAAATTAGTACATGATGCTCTAAAAGGTGATTTCAAATCGTCAAAAGAGATAAATGATAAACTCTATCCAATAAACAAAGCACTCTTTGTGGAATCAAACCCAATACCAATAAAAGCAATAATGTATATTGTAGGATTGATTGATACTTTGGAGTATAGATTGCCTCTTACTCCACCATCAAAAGAGAGCATGAAACTTCTCGAAGAGGTAGTAAAAAATTATGAAATTGTAGGAGTAAAATAGTGTCAAATGAGAGTAGAAAGACTCTAGTAATTACTGGAGCTACAAAAGGAATTGGAAAAGCAACAGCAAAGAAGTTTGCTCAAAATGGTGTAAATGTAGCATTTACTTATAATTCAAATGAAGAGGTAGCAAACTCTTTGGCAAAAGAGTGGGCAGAGGAGTTTGGAGTCAAAGTCAAAGCTTATCCTCTAAATATTTTGGAACCTGAGCAGTTTAAAGAGCTTTTTAAGAAGATTGATGAGGATTTTGACAGAGTCGATTACTTTGTCAGTAATGCTATGATTTATGGTCGTGCAGTCGTAGGTGGTTATGGCAAATTTATGAGGCTAAAACCAAGAGGTCTTAACAATATTTATACAGCTACAGTCAATGCTTTTGTACTTGGTTCTCAAGAGGCAACAAAAAGAATGCAAAAAGTAGGTGGTGGGGCAATTGTAACTATGAGTTCTACAGGTAATAGAATTTATATTGATAACTACGCAGGACATGGCACAAACAAAGCTGCAGTAGAAGCGATGATGAGGTACGCAGCCGTAGAGCTTGGTGAATACAATATCAGAGTAAATGCTGTCAGTGGTGGTCCAATCGAAACAGACGCGCTAAAAGCTTTTACAAATTATGAAGAGGTAAAAGCAGAGACTGTAAAACGTTCTGCACTTAGTAGAATGGGAACACCTGAAGATATCGCTGGTGCTGTCTACTTTTTGTGCAGTGATGATGCAAGCTGGATTACAGGGCATACTTTGGTAGTCGATGGTGGAACGACTTTTAGGTAAGCAGATGTTTTTTTCACAACTCCTAAATATTCCAAATATCCTCGCAATGGTGAGGATATTGATTGCTCCTGTCATGTTTTTACTTTTGGTAAATCGGGATTTAGATATTTTTGAGGGGATTGACTACTCTTGGCTAGATTATTGGGCATCTTTTTTATTTGTATTAGCTAGTGCTACAGACTTTTTTGATGGCTATATTGCTAGGACTTTTAATCAAGTGACAACTCTTGGAGAAATTTTAGATCCTCTAGCTGATAAAATGCTCACTCTTGCTGGTTTTTTGGGATTGATGATGTTAGATAGAGCTTCTCCTTGGGCTATCTACCTTATTTTGACAAGAGAACTTTTTATTACTGGACTTAGAGTCTCAGCCGTAGCAAGAGGAGTAAGTATCAAAGCCAGTATGCTTGGCAAAATAAAAACTGTAGTCCAAATGTTTGCTATTGGATTCTTGCTAATGGAGTGGCAAGGTGGAGAGTGGATTCTTTGGGGAGCAGTAGTCATTACTCTTTACTCAGGCTATGAATATGTAAGAGATTTTTTTAAGACGGCAGGAATTAAAAACAACTAATCTTTAAATTTTCCCTCAAATTCTTTAAATTCTCCTCAATTGGATAGGAAATATCTAGTTGCTTGGAGATAATACTTCAATCAAACAAAAATATATAAAAAAATCAAAAGGATAAACTGTATGAAGATGATACTACTTTTTTCCCATAAAATCACAAAAGAGCAAGTAGAAGATGCAAAAAAAAGTCTAGGAGTCGATGAGTTTGTGAAGTTAGATGATAAAACACTCTCCCTTTGGAGTAATATTCCTACAGATATTCAAGATATTTCTAAACATCTCAAACCTATAAAAGATTTTATCTTAAGACATGCGTCAAACGGAGATTATATTTTAATTCAAGGAGATTTTGGGGCAGTAGTAAAGATGATATATTTTGCAAGGGCAAAAGGATTAATCCCTGTCTATTCCACAACAAAAAGAGAAGTAAAAGAGGAGTTTGATGGTGATAAGGTAAAAAAGGTAAGCTTATTTAAACATATTCTATTTAGAAAATACTAAACTAATAAAAGATATCAAAAGGAAAAAAATGAAAAAACAGTAATTATAAATAGAGGAGTAATCGTTAGCGGTAAAAGTACGATGGCAAAAAGTATCAAAAAGGAGTAAAACAAAAGAGGTTCTAAAGTAGAAATACACTCTACAGATGAACTCTTTTTCAATGGCAAAAAATATAAATTTGACCATAGTAAACTAGATATAAACCATAAAAAGAATATTGAAAACTTTAAAAATAGCCTAGAAAATAGTGTAGATGTAGTCATCTGTGATAATACAAATTTGATGCCTTGGGAGGCAAAACATTATACAGATTTGGCTAGAGAGTTTGATTATCAGATTTTGTTTTTGAATTTTGAGCCAAGAAAGTTTGACTCACACCTAAAAAGTGCAAAAGCCAAAATACCAAAAGGGAGAAATAGAAAGAGAACTCTTACTGAAATGGTAGAAAATTACATCTTTTGAATCAATTAGATACTAAACGTTTAAGAGTTTTCTTAAATAAAAATATAAATAAATTAAAAGAGATGGAAGATTTTATTCTAAGTGGCAAAACTACTTTGACAAAAAGTGAGTTTGATAGGCTATATCCTAATTAATAATTAAGAGCAACTAGGAATTCTACTCCTGGTTTGGCTCAAGCTCTTTGTAGAAATTTTCAAACTTATCAATGATAAATATCTCTCTACCTCTGAAAATTTTGAATCCAAGGGCTATGTTTTCTATATAATCTATTCCATCTGTAAGAATCTCTTTCTCTTTAAGAAGACTCTCCAAATCATTCCAGCAGATATTAAATTCACTTACTGCCTTTTCTTTGTCTAGAATCAAAGTTTTACCATCACGATACATTCCATAAACTTCAGTATTAATAATAACATCTTCTAGATATTCACCTGCTGGAATAATTGATGTATTTTTGTGAATCCAAAGCTCTAGGGTCAATTTACTATTGATTTCACTTTTAAGGACAACTACTCTTTCTGAAATATTTAACTCTCTAAAAATAACATCTGAACATAAAATTTCTTTTTGATTTATAATAGCATTATATTTTCTTTTAATTGTAGCAAAAACAGGAGCAATAATATCGTCATCTTTGTAAAGCCATACAGCCTCTAATCCACTTTTTATCTCTCCAGCCTCTTTGAAAACAATCTTTTTAGCTTTAAAACCAATCTCATCAATCTCCACATCAAAGACTAAACTTGTAATATCTTGACCCCAGTTTGAAGCATCTTCTAAAATCATATCTGTTTTCTCTTTAGGAATATTGGTACTAGAGTTTGTTCCAACAGTACAGCCTCCTACGATAAACATAAAAATCAAAATAGCTATACTATGGAATAACCAAGTCATCTTTTACCTCTCTTTTAAAGTAATTTAGTGCAAAAAATCTCTCTCTTTCTCTCAAATCAATTTGGGTTGTTGCTAATTTTATTTTACTATTTTTCAAAACTCTCTTGCTATTTCTTATAAAGTCTCTCATCTTGTAGTAGTACCTCTTGTCTCTTGAGAAATATCTCTTAAAGTATGGGATTATTTGATATTTTCTTTTACCTCTTCTTGAATAAAATTTATGAACCCAAGTCAAGTAGTACTTTGAGCCAGAGATTTTTGTTAAGTCTCCACTCTTAGTAATATCTACTTCCAAAACTACTCCACCATCTCTTCCTGTTCTTTGCTGATTAGAGATGAAGTTGCCAAGTGAATAGACAATAATTGATGATTTTAAACCATCTGTTTTATCTTTGTATATTATTGGTTCTATGACATGAGGGTGAGAACCTATTACTAAATCTACACCATTTTTTATCAAAAAGTCAGCTAAAGCTCTCTGTTTTTTTGTAGGATAGTGTCGATATTGCTCTCCCCAGTGTAAAAACACTATTAATTTATCCACTCTATCTTTTGCATTTTTTATATCCTCTTTTAGTCTAGATTTATTGATTATATTTACTATGCAAGGCCTTGAGACATAGATACCATTTGTATCTTGAGTATAGTTCAAAAGCCCTACCTTTAAACTATCTTTTTTTAAGACAAGAAGGTTCTTCTGCTCTTTCTCTTTTTGAGAGGCAAATGTACCAGTATGTAAAATCCCTCTTTTATCCAAAATAGAGATAGTTCTTCTAATTCCTCTACAGCCTCTGTCTGCTGAGTGGTTATTGGCCGTGACTAGAGTATTTATGTTGGCTTTTTTTATTGCATCTGCTAGAGAATCAGGAGATGAAAATTGAGGAAAACCACCATAAGGTCTCCCTCCAAAAGTCAGCTCTAAGTTTGCTATTGCAAAATCAGCTTTAGCAAAAAGAGGAGCCACCTTCTCAAAGACAAAATCATAATTATAACTCTTAGTTTTATAGTTGTAAGCAGATGCAATCTGTGAGCGATGACCCATAATATCACCTGCAAACATTAGCTTCATTGTTGTTGATTTGATATTTTGAGAGAGATTTTGGTCTGGAGCAAAAGCCCCTAAAAAATTGAAGAGTCCAGCAAAAAAAATAAGAGTTTTTGGCAAGCTCAAACTAGACTCCTTTTCCTCTTCTTGGATTATTTTTCATCTTGACTTAAACTTCCTTCTGTACAGATTATTACTTCTGAGGTTTTATTATACTGCTTGACACACTCATTTGTTAGCTTGAGATAATTTATCTCATCATTGATGGAGTCTAAAATTTTATCTCTGATTTTATCAAACTTTGAAAAGTCAAAATAGGTAGACTTATCTCCTAATTTATCGTTAATTTCATTTACTTTTTTCATACATGCTTTTGCCTCATCTCCACTTTTAGCATTTTTTATACACTCTTTTGCTTTTTTCATCTCTTTCAAAAGTTCTGGGAGATATTTTTTCTGTTTTGCCAAATATCTAGCTCCAAGAGTATCAATGATTTCTCTCTCTTGTTGAGGTGATAGAGATAGATTCTCATCCATATCCTCAAGTCCCATACTCTTTAGCTTACCTCTTAAATCATGAATAGATGCTATCATATCCTCCATTCTTACCTTTGCAGATTCATCAGATGAGTAATCATCATCTACTACTATTGGAAAATCTGGCAACTTAAACTGTTCAGGTGGAATCTCTTTATTTAGTACAACTTGTACAGCTTTTCTTTCACTAAAAAAACCCTCATTTTTGACAGTAATTCTAAGTGGAATCCCCTTGTAGAGACAAATCTCTTGGTCTTTCACTTTCCAAACATCACAGTCAAAGCCGGCTACATTATCTGTACCTACTTTTATACCTTTCATATCTTTGATAAGTTTTATATTCTCATTTGAGAGGTCTTCTCCTTCGGCGATGGAGAGGTCTAAGCTTCTGTCTCTTGTTTTGTAGATTGTATCATCATTAAAATCGACTGTATAAATTGTCCCATTATCTATTAGACTAATAGAACGATGATCATGGGTCTCTTGGAAGTCACCTGTTTGAACTTCTGTAGTATCTTCTTCTTTTAGCTCTTTTGCTCCCCAGTTATCAAAAATAAGTCTAGCAATACCTGTTTTGTGGGTATCAAATTCACTAGAGTGAGCAGTAGTATTAATATCATAAAAAATCATCCCACTTTTCATTGGATATCTTTTAAAGACTCCTTTTGCAAAACCGATGCCACCTAGAAGTAGCAAAAAAAAGATAGCTTTAGACATAATTTGTAAACCCCTCACATTAAAATCTATTAATAATCTCCATTTTATTTGTTTTTAGCATATTAAAAGATTAAGATAAAAAATATTGTAAATGATTATACCACAAAAGTTAATAAGAAGTTAATAAAAAAATAAAAATCTTTGAGAAAAATATTAATCTCTTATCTATTCTCCTAAAGCTGGACTAGAAAATTATCCAAATAATTACAGAAATAATAAAAGCAATCATAAACCATTCAGGTAGTTTGGCTCCTTTTGTGATAATCAAAAAGAGAAAATAAATTAGAAAAATCTTTAAGGTAAAATCTATATAACCACTATCTAGCTCACCAACAAAGACCTTTGTCTCTATTTTTGAATAAGGTGATGAAATTTTTAGTCGATATTTACCAACTGGTAGCAAAAGTCTAGCTTCTATCGATTTTGTAATATCATTTATATAATCTGTTGGGATGTTTTTATTAGTTTTTATTTGAGCATTTTGGATAAGAAATATATTTTTGCCATTTTCACTCTCTAGTGATATATCAACACTATCAAAGCCAGTACCATATTCACGATTTATGTAGATGTGAGTGAATCTATCTGGTGATTTTACCTCAAAGGTAGAAGTAGTAGTTTTGCTAGTGTCACTTTTAGCATTTAATACTAGTTTTCCATCCAATAAAAAGAGTCTCGCCAAAAATAGCATCACAAAAAGAGCAAAAATATATACTATAAAGTTTTGACTCTTATCCTCTGGAGACTCATCATCATTTTGAGTTTTTTTTGACACCCCAAAAAAGCTATCTAATCTCTCCTTATTCTCCTCTCCAAAAAGCTTCTTAGAATTAGTCTCTTTACATGTATCATACTCAGTTTTTGGTATTTTGAAGCTTTTTTCTACCCTTTTATCATCTAGCTTGATTGTAAAGTAGCTTTCGACTTCAATTTCTGTTCTCTCAATATTTACAAAAGTCTCTTTATTATAACGATAGTCCCAACTGTAGAGTTTATCTCCTCTTTTTGCAATCCAAGTCAACTCTCCAGCTACATAATCTACAAAAACACCATAAGGCTCTTCATTTTGAAAAAATATTTTCTCTCTATAGCGAATAGTCCTAGGTGTACTAGAACCTCTTGCCCAATCTCTTAAGTCTAAATCTCTTATTCTTCTGGAGAAGAATAGTCTGTTTTCTCCCTCATCTACTAACCAGGCATAGCCAAAATATGGAGAAAATAGGAGAAATTCACTCCAGCGATTACTATCTCTATCTCTGTAGACTATTTGACCAATAAGCCTCCAGCAGACTCCAAAAAGCCTCCCCTCCATTCCGATTTTGAAAAAGCTAGTAGGAGGTTCTACTCCTTTAAAATTTGTAAAAACTCTATCTTCTTTCGTCAAATCTATCAAGCTTTTACAGTATTGGCAAGTGACTGATTGGACTCTTCCTCCACCTAAGAGATTCAGAGGAGCTTTACAGTTTGGACATTGAATTGCTCTTAGCTCTCTCACCTAAGCCACCTTTATCAAAAAAGGGTCAATCCACTCTCCTTGAAAGAGTTTTCTACTTAATTGAAATTCATCATACTCTAAAGTCCAAAGTTTTGCTTCTTCTCCTGAGAGATGAATATAACGGTGAGTAATACCTATTTTTATCTGTTTAGGTAATTCGCCTTCAAATCCTTCACAGACACCACGACCCATCTCTGAAATTAATAAATCTCCTACAAACTGTCCTACTCTTAAATTATCTAAATCAAAATCTCCCAAGGTTAATGAATCAGCTTCTTTTTCAAGTACAAAGTCCCCCTCGTCTATGCTAAGCCACCAGCTCTGGGAATCATCTCTTTTGAGAAACCACTCCTCCCAAAATCCTCTATCATAACTATAACGAATCTTACCTACTGGAAAATATTGATGCTTTTTATAGAAAAATGGGTGGTGCATTTTAATAAGTGACGGCTCAGGTGAAAGTACAGAGGCACGTCCTAGCACCTTTGCTACCTCATCACCCAAAAAAATAGTGGAGCGACAACTAGAACACTCTATGAGCTTTGTATAATTAAAATATATCGGCAACTCATAACCACATTGAGGACAATTCATACTTTTTAGTGGTTTTGGAGTATAAAGTTTCATTCAAGTCTCTTTTTCAAGATTATAACAAAAGTTGATAAAATAGCTTTACTTCCCAAAAAACTCCAGATACCAATCTACAAATTTATCAATTCCTTCTTGAATAGTAGTCTCAGGCTTATAGTTTAAATTTTCTATCAAATCACTCACATCAGCATAAGTACTTGGGACATCTCCAGCTTGAATTGGCAACATATTCTTTTTGGCCTTTTTTCCTAGCTTATTCTCCAATGCCTCAATAAAATCCATCAATTTTACAGGATTATTGTTACCGATATTGTAGATTTTATATGGAGCTGATGAGGTGCTATTTTTTGGGTTTTTACCGTTCCAGCTTGGATCTGGTTTGGCTGGATTATCATTGACTCTAATTACTCCCTCAACGATATCGTCAATATATGTAAAATCTCTTTGCATATTTCCATGATTAAAAACATCAATAGGTTTATCTTCGATTATAGCTTTTGTAAAAAGGAATAGAGCCATATCTGGTCTACCCCAAGGACCATAAACTGTAAAAAATCTAAGTCCAGTTGTTGGAATCCTAAAAAGATGGCTATAAGTATGAGCCATAAGTTCATTGCTCTTTTTTGTCGTAGCATAAAGACTAATTGGATGGTTGACACAATCTTGAGTAGAAAATGGCTGAGACTCATTCAACCCATAAACACTAGAGCTACTTGCATAAGTTAGATGCTCTACTCCGACATTTCTACAAGCTTCCAAAATATTTAAAAAACCAACAATATTGCTATCGATATAAGCATCAGGATTTGTAAGAGAGTAGCGAACTCCAGCTTGAGCTGCAAGATTTATCACTCTATCAAATTTTTGCTTCTCAAAAAGCTCAGAAATAGCCTCTTTATCCTCCAAATTGAGCTTAATAAAACTATAATTTTGATATTTTTTAGATTTTATTAGCTTTCCATACTCAATCAATTCTCCATCTGAAAGTTTTTCAATAACTCCACTCTCTTTTAACCTGCCAAATTTTACTCTAATGTCATAATAATCATTAATATTATCCAATCCTACGACCTCATCACCCCTTGCTAAAAGCTTTAAAGCTGTATGAAATCCGATAAATCCAGCTGTTCCTGTAACTAAAATTTTCAAAAATACTCCTTAATCTTTTATCCAATCTATAAAGTTATGCTCAATTCCAATAATAGATGGTTCTATATTTTTTATTTTACTATTTACTGCTGTAATTGAGTTTGGGATGTAGAGAAAAACATAAGGGAAATCATCTGCTATCATTTTAAAAAGCTTCTGGTAGTTTTTTGCAAATACTTTTTGGTCTACAATCTCTTCAGAATCTTTGATTAATTTATCGACCTTCTTATTGTGATAGCCAATAAAATTAAAACCTCCCTTTTTATCGCTATCACTATGCCAAATCGAATAAGCATCAGGAATTAGACTAAGTCCCCAACCAAGTAAGACAGCCTCAAACTTTCTAGGAAAAACAATAGTATTCAAGAATGCTTGCCACTCAAGAGTACGAATCTTCATCTTTACTCCCACTTTTAGAAGCTGTTGCTGGATAATTTCAGCAGTATAGACTCTAGTTTCATTACCTGTATTTGTAGTTAGAGTAAACTCCAGAGGATGCTCCTTGGTATAGCCAGCTTCTTGGAGTAACTTTTTTGCTAGCGTAGGATTATATTTTAAAGGTGTAAAATCTGCAGGGTAGACAGCACTATCTGGCATAAATGGTCCATGACAAACTTTTCCATGTGAGAAGAATAGCAAATCTATAATCTCTTGTTTATCTATAGCCAAAGTAATTGCTTTGCGTACTCTTTTATCTTTAAACTTTTTGATTCTTAGATTAAATCCCAAATATGTATAGCCATTTGACGGTTTCTCATAGATTTTATAATTTTTCTTAAATTCAGCTGTCACCTCTTTGGCAAGTTGCAAGGGAGAGAGAGAGCCAATATCCAATTTTCCTGCTTTTAACATCATAAATTGTGTAGCAGGGTCTGCAATATAGTGATAAATTTGCTCTTGTATTTTTGGTGGATGCTCGTGATATTGTCTGTTTGCTTTCAGGCTAATTGCACTATTTACTTTTAGACTCTTTTGCATTTTATAAGAGCCAGTTCCAACAGGAGCTTTGTTTAATTTGCTCTGCATTGGCTCTTTTTCATTTTCCCAGAGATGTTTTGGCAAAATCCCTATCATCCAAATCGATAGAGCTTTAAAGTATGGCTTTTTGTAAGTAATTTTTAGATGTTTATCATCCAAAACCTCTACACTTTTAACATATTTAAAATCACTTTTGTATGGAGTTACTAATTTTGGGGACTGCATAAAATCATAAGTAAACTTGACATCTTTGGCTGTAAACTTTTTACCATCATGCCAGAAAATATTATCCTTCAACTCAAAAAATAAAGTAGTATTATTCTCAAACCTCCAACTTTTTGCCAAATCATTAGTAATTTTTCCTCTTTTATCAAATTTTAATAGACCATTAAAAATCCAACTGGTAATCTCTCCACTTGCACTATCTGTGGCTAAAAGGGGATTGATTCTTGTCGGAGAAGATGAGATTGAGCGGTGAAATATTCCTCCTCCAGATAAAAATGCTAAGAGTATCGTAAAGGTTATGAAGATTTTCATAATTTTTTGGACTCAAAAGAGCCTCTGCCTCCTTTTTGTAGAAATTATATAATATTTAACTTTGATATCAATCTTTTGATAAAAATATATTATAATAAGCAAATATAAAAATATAAAAGCTCTCCAAAAACACTTAAGTGTAGTGTTGGGCTTAGGAGATGAGATGAAAAAGTTGACAATTGCTACAAGAGCTAGCGCTTTGGCTCTTTGGCAAGCAGAATATATAAAAGAGAAAATTGAAAAAAACTTTCCTGATATTAAAGTAGAACTCAATAAAATTACTAGCCGTGGGGATAAAATTTTGGATAGACCTTTAGCGCTTGTCGGGGGAAAAGGACACTTCACAAAAGAGCTAGAAGATGAGATGTTAGCTGGAAATGCTGATTTGGCGGTACACTCTTTAAAAGATGTTCCTACTTTCATTCCTGAGGGTCTAGAGCTAGCAGCAATTACCAAAAGAGAAGACCAGAGTGATGTTTTACTATCTTTTGACTACAAAAATTTTGAGGAGTTGCCAGAAGGTGCTGTAGTAGGAACAACTAGTCTAAGAAGAAGAATGCAAATCCTACAAAAAAGACCAGATTTAAAAGTAAAAGATTTAAGAGGTAATGTCAATACTAGGCTAAAAAAGCTAGAAAATGGTGAGTATGATGCTATCATTTTAGCTTATATTGGTTTAGAGAGATTAAACTTGCTAAAAGATATACCATTTGTTCAGAAACTTGAATTTATGATACCGCCAATGGGTCAAGCGTCTCTTGGAATCGAGATAGTATCTTCAAATCAGATGGTAAAGGAGATAGCTATGAGTCTAGACGATAAAAATACTCATATCTGTACCGATATTGAAAGAGAGTTTATTTCAAAGATTGGTGCTGGATGTTCTGCTCCTGTAGCAATTAATGCCTCTTTTTATGGAGATGCCATAGAAGTTAGAGCAATGCTTGGCTATCCAGATGGTACAAATATTCTCTATCAAGAGATGAATATCTCCAAAGGAGACTATTTAGGAGCAGGTCAAAAGTTAGCAGATATTATGATTGAGCAAGGAGCCTTGGAGATTCTAAGTAGAGCAGAAGAGATTGCCTTTAAAGATGTTAGACCTGAGAGATTATAAAATTTTTGCAAAATTTTTTGCTATTTTGGTAGTTATCTTTATTTTTGGATGTAATAATAAAGAGTACATCACAATCCAAGATAAAAATATTACAAAAGAGCCTCTACCTTGCTTGGGGCTTGACCCTATGAATCTACAATTTGCCAATGATGCACTATCTGATATTTATAATTTTGACAAGAGTTGTCACTACAGAATATCAATTACTACTCGTGGACATATCCATTGCAACTCATCTTTTAATAGTTCGACTAAAGCAAATAGTGCATTTCCTACAGCTTATGTGAGATTAGAGTTAAAAGATGGAATGAATACAGCTTTTAGTTACTATGTAGACTTGACTTCACCTCCTGATAATTCAGACATCAAAAGAGCTTTTGAGGTAATGAGGGAATATATTTTGCTACCCAAAAAGTAATACTTAAAGGTCATTTATGAAAAAAACTTTATTATATTTTATCTCTCTTTCAATATTTATAGATAAAAGGAGAGTTTTAAGCGTAGCAATTCCATCTATTATATTTTTATCTTTAATTTTTTGTGTTACTTTTATCCATACTTCAATTCAATACTATTATAATTCTCTACTTATAAATACAAACAAAAATCCATACATTTATGCTAGGTACTATACCTCTCCAAGGGGAGAATTTTTTTTATTGACCTCTTCTTCGACTGTAAAAGACGATAGAATGATTGTAGGAGATGGAGTGGCAAACTGGCTAAAAAATCATTACTATAAAGATAGTTTTAATTTTATCTCCTCAGGAAATGGTGACTTAGTTAAGTTAAAGATAGATAAAGTTGTCAAAAATAGCTTTATTGCTTCTGATTTAATAATACTATCTCCAAATAGTATAAAAGCTATCTTTGGAGATTTGAAACCTCGAAATATTCCTTACAAACATGAGTTATTCAATTATGAAGGAGGCTTTTTTAAGACTATCTATCTTGTAGCAATTGTGGGATTTTTGATGATATTTTATCTATATTATACACAGCTAAAAGAAAGCTATGCAAAAGAGAATAGAATACTCTTAGCAGTAGGATGGAGCAAAGATTTTTTGATGAGGTTTAGATTAATAGAATCTAGTTTTTTAGCAATTTTTATATTGATTTTATCATTAACTTTAAGCTATTTTTATATATTTTGGTTTGATGCTCCACTTTTGAAGTCTATCTTTTTTGGAGTCTCAAATATTTCATCCACATTTAAGCTTTTTCCGAAGATAGATATTTTTTTGGTTGGAAAGATTTTTATTAGTTTTTTTACTATCTTTTTGATAGTTACACTAATCTCTTTGAGACAGGAGAGACTCTCCCCTGCCGAAGTAGCAACTACTTAAGATTAGATTTTACCATCTAAATGGTCAGCTAATCTTTGAAGTTTTTCTCTGTAAGCATCAATATCAAAGTTTTCTACTCTTGCTACTCCATCTTCTACAGCAGCTTGAGCGACCGCGCTTGCGACATAAACTAAAACTCTCCTATCAAATGGAGATGGGATGATATAGTTTGGACCAAATGTCATATCATCTCTTCCGTGAGCTTTTTGTACATGCTCTGGTACTGGCTCTTTTGCAAGTGCTGCGAGAGCTTTTGATGCTGCCATTTTCATATTTTCAGTAATTTTTGTAGCTCTTACATCCAACGCACCTCTAAAGATTTGAGGAAAACCTAATACATTATTTACCTGATTTGGGAAATCACTTCTACCAGTTCCAACAATTACATCAGGACGAGCCTCCTTTGCAAGTGGTGGCATAATCTCTGGGATTGGGTTTGCACAAGCAAAGATAATTGGACTCTCATCGCACATAGTTTTAACCCACTCAGGCTTAATCAAATCAGGACCAGAAAGACCAAGCACCATATCAGCACCCTTCATCGCATCTTCTAGTGTTCTATCATCAGTATCAAATGCAAACTCTTGCTTATATTTATTTAGGTCATCTCTGCCAGAGTGGATTACACCTTTACTGTCAAGCATCGTAATATTTTTTACACCTAGTTGCTTATACATTTTTGCACAAGCAATTCCACTAGCACCAGCTCCGACGACTACCACTTTCAAATCTTCTACAGGTTTATTTGTCATCTCAAGAACATTGATAAGTCCAGCTGTTGTAATTACTGCTGTACCGTGTTGGTCATCATGAAAAACCGGGACATTACAGATCTCTTTTAATCTATCTTCAATCTCAAAACACTTTGGAGCTTTGATATCTTCTAGGTTTATTCCACCAAAAGTGTCAGCAATTCTAGCTACTGTTTCGATAATCTCTTTTGTATCTTTTGTGTTTAGTTCGATATCTACTGCATCAACATTTGCAAAAGTTTTAAATAAAACAGCTTTACCTTCCATTACTGGCTTACTTGCTAAGTGTCCAATATCACCAAGACCTAAAACTGCTGTTCCATCAGAGATTACAGCTACGAGGTTACCCTTGTTTGTATAATCATAAGCTGTATCAATCTCTTTTTCAATCTCAAGACAAGGAAAAGCAACGCCAGGACTATAAGCCATTGCCAACTCTTTTTCTGTATCACACGGTTTAGTAATTAGTGTACCGATTTTACCATTTGTGTCAAATTCACCCTTAGCCTTGTGATAATCTAATGAATCTTGTTTAAACTGGTCGCTCATTAAAACTCCTCTTTTTTATATTTGTAAGGTTATTCTACAATTTTAAGGACTAAAGAGATAATAAATTCTGCTAAAAAGATATTACTTAAATGAAACATGTAACTTTTTGAGCCTTTCAAAATCTTTTTTGCTTTTATATTATAATGTTAGTACTTTTGAGAAAATAAAAAAAAATCAATTTTTTTCACTTTTTTTGCCAAAAACCCTTGACAAACATTTTGAAATAGCATATAATACCGCCCACAAACGATGACAACCAAGAGATTTGGAGCGAGTTTGTGAGTGTTCTTTGAC
>Ga0256843_1000642_pt1 | contig 29253 bp, 34 predicted proteins | sample AlvinellametaG_FD_191572 | JGI IMG/M metagenome (GOLD analysis project Ga0256843, IMG submission 191572) | Pompeii worm associated microbial communities from hydrothermal vent at the East Pacific Rise, Pacific Ocean - Alvinella | ecosystem: Host-associated > Annelida > Integument > Unclassified ... | reverse complement strand
AAGAGAAAAAAGACCGTGTGGATGATGCCCTTAGTGCCACTAAAGCAGCGGTAGATGAAGGTATCGTCATTGGTGGAGGAGCTGCCCTTGTCAAGGCAGGAGCCAAAGTTAATCTTGACCTTGTAGAGGATGAACTTGTGGGTGCAGAGATTATCCTTCGTGCCATTCAAGCACCAATGAAACAAATTGCCACCAATGCAGGGTACGATGCGGGCGTTGTTGCCGATAAAGTTATGAGTAGCGAAGATAGTACCCTAGGCTTTAACGCTGCCACAGGTGAGTACGTCAATATGCTAGAAGCAGGAATCATCGATCCACTCAAAGTAGCACGTGTGGCACTGCTCAATGCCACTTCTGTAGCGAGTCTTCTATTGACCACAGAGGCAACCGTTTCAGACATTAAAGAGGATCCAACACCAGCACCAGCAATGCCTGATATGTCAGGTATGGGTGGTATGCCAGGGATGATGTAGCGATCCCCTCTTTAGAGCTTTCCCCTTCCTTGGGGAAGGTGTTAATCTACCAAATATCCCTCTTCCCCATTAACTCTTACTCAATTAATCTTATATAAGATTATGCTCCATCAATAATTTTATTTGCCTTTTTAAAGATATCATCAACATTATCTTTAATCCATTTTTTATCCATCCACTCTTCAGGACGGACCTCGACACCATCCACCAATACACCAAAATGCAGATGATCCCCCAAAGCTAATCCAGACATTCCAGTTTGAGCAATCGGAGTACCTGCCTCTATCTCATCTCCCTCTTGTACCAGAATATTTGAACAGTGTCCATACAGTGTAAAGAGTCCCATACCGTGGTCGATCATGGGCATGTTTCCATAGATACCATTATAGTCAGCAAAGACTACTTTTCCAGCATTTGAGCTTATAATTTGTGCCATTTTGGTACTCGCCATGTCCAATCCCACATGATACGACTCTGAAATCTCATTGCTCTTATCACCATAGTAGTAGTGACGATGATCACCATAACTTGCAACCTTGGCTGCGTTTTTAAGTGGATAGAACGGCTTGATCTTCCATGAGTTGATCATCTCGTCTGAAATCTGACTGCTTAACTTATGAATCAAATCCTCATTGGCTTTTCGCATGTCTTCATTAATTGCTTTAAGCTTCTCTACACGATCTTTGATCAGTGCGTATTGAGGATCACTATCAGCAAGGTCTGAGATCTTTCCATCAATAAACTTATCTTTCGCTCGGATCCATGAAGTTTTATACCGTTTACTAATAATATAGAAAGGGATATTTAAGACCCGTTTGTTGTGTGCCTCATCCTCAGCAACAATACGTGCGGAGAAACTCTCATGATTAAAGGGCCACGCCACAAGCACCGCATAGTACCCCTCTTTACGATACGGAACGGCTTTGAATTTCTTTCCACCCGCCTCAACATAAAAATCTTTTAGGGCATCATCTTTGACTTGGAAAATCACCAATCCCGTTCCCCCTTGGGTCACGGAATAGGAGTTAGCAAGCACATTCACCTGTGGACGCTTATAATCAATGTCCACATCAATTTTCTTGATCACACGATTACCCTGCAAAAAGTCCCAGTTACTTCGATCCCTTGCCATGACGGTTACCGTAAATTTATTTGCTCTAGGATTGAGCATCACCCCATTAACTGCCTTTTTAGGATAAGCGATCTCAATAACCTTCTCTTTTTGATTGGGTTCTAAGATCTCTTCATCAGCAACAATAATGCTCTTTTCACCATCACTGACTTTGACCATGTACGATTTAAGTGCGGTGTTGTCTTTGATTTTGATCTTCAACGGGTCTTTACGGTTCCAATAGAGATGATTACTCGCCTCAATTACCGGTGCTTCCCGTTCAAACTCCTTAGCGGTAAAAATATACGCACCTGCACCAACCAATAGTCCCAATATGACAATAAGGAGACTTTTGGAACTTCCTCTCTTTTTTGCATAGATATTTCGTCTTCTTCTCATTTATAATAATCCCATCTCTTTTATCTTAATCATTAATGTCTCTACCAGTGCATCAGCACTTAAGGTATTGGTTGAAAAGCCAGCGGCATGTTGGTGTCCCCCACCTCCAAATGCTATTGCCAAAGTAGAGATATCCATCTGCTTACTACGGATGGATATCGTTAACGTCGATTCCAACTCCATAACCACAATGGCAATCTTAACCGTTGCAAGGGAGATCAAATGATCCACTATTCCCATCAAGTCACTGTATCGTGCACCCGCCTCTTTAATCCGTTCTCTACGTATAATCACGGTTGCCAAACGCCCATCATAATGAAGGTCCAATGCTTGCAAACTGCTACTAAGAATACGTAAAGAGCTCAACGTTCGACGCTGATTTAGATTATAAGCGACTTCAGAGACATCAATATCATATGCAATCATATCGGATGCTACATCAAAAACCTCTTTAGTGACACTATTTGTTCTAAAATACTGCGTATCTGAGACCAATGCCGTATAAAAACAAGTCGCTGCATCACGGTTCATGGGAAAATCTTTTCGAAAGACCTCAAACGCCACCTGCGACGCAGCTGCATACGAAGGCTTAACAACATTAACATCACCATAGTACGTATTGCTCTGATGATGATCAATATTAAAGATGGCTCGATTAGCAACAGAGGTACCCAATCGGTCCAAACTCCCACTATCACACGAGATAATTAGACTGGAGGGAAAATCCATGGAGGATTTAATTTTGGAAAAGTTAGGAAGGAAATCAAGGTAGCGAGGAATATCCACTCGATCAACGTTCACCACCTCTGCCATAATACCCATCGATTTCATAATGGCATAGATCCCCAATGCCGTGCCAATAGCATCCCCATCGGGATTAATGTGTGAAAGAATGCTAACCTTATCATGGCGCTGAATCAACGTACGCAGGTCTTGCATCTCCTATGACTCAATCTTCATGGAGAGATCAATCCAATTGGCTTGATGAATCAGTGCCCCCGAAGAGATCGCATCTACCCCTGTCTGAGCAATGGCTTCAATAGTGTCAAGGGTCACATTACCACTCGCCTCTAGCAGAATATGAGGATACTGAGCATTTCGAAATGCCACCACCTCCTCAATGGCGTGATTGGTCATGTTATCACACATAACAATGTCTGCTCCTGCCTCCATCGCTAACTTGACCATCTCCAAACTCTCGCACTCAATCTCGACTTTGGAGGTAAAGGGTATCTTTTGACGCACCTCGCGCATAAAACTTCCAAGATCATCAATGGTCTTGAGGTGGGTATCTTTGAGCATTAGGCAATCATCCAATCCCATGCGGTGGTTAATTCCCCCACCACAACGCACCGCATACTTCTCAAACTCCCGAAGCAGGGGGCGTGTTTTTCGAGTATCGAGTAGTTTTACCCCATAGGGAGCAATCTTGGCAACGAACTGTGCGGTCAAGGTTGCAATGGAGCTAGCATGCAGGGCAATGTCAAGAATCGAACGCTCAAGAGAGAGCAGTTTTTGTGAATTACCGGAAAGATAGAGCAGTTTTTTTCCTACCTCAAACGCTTCACCATCCTCAATCTGCCACGTCACATTGAGTCCATACCTCGCAACCAAAACATCGATATACTCACGCCCACCAAAAACACCATCACTCTTGGCAACAATATACGCACGCACCTCTTTGGGTTTGGCAATGCGGGCAAAGAGATCACCTCGCCCAATATCCTCCGCAACCATTGCTTCTATAAATTTCTCTTTACGCATCTATTTAATCGCCAACATACGCTCTAGTGCCAAATTGGCATACTTTACGGTATGAGGATCAACCACAATTTCATTAATGGGTTGATTCTCCTCAATCGACTTCAAAGTTAGATAGAGATCCTCCAAGGTGGTCTCATTCATGGTGGGGCACTCCGGCTTGGTTGAAGAGAGCACGTAGGTATTTTTTTGTCGCATGCGATTTACCAAATTGTACTCCGTTCCAATTGCTACCTTCTGTTCCGGATCAAGATCGTTCACGTACTTAATAAGTTGAGAGGTCGATCCTGTGAAGTCCGCTGCTTCTACAATCTTGGGGTCACACTCAGGATGTACCGCAATTTTGATATCCGGATAACGGTTACGATAAAAGGCGATATCCTCCAGTGTAAAGAGCTGATGAACCGAACAGAAACCATTAAAACAGATTACATCCGCCTCTTTTGGGTCACACTCCCCCTCACCAATGACGCACGACTTAAGTCCCATGGAGTTGGCAAAATTCTGTCCCAAACAGCGATCCGGCACAAAGAGAATCTTTTTACCACTCTCTAACCCTTTTTCAATAATCTTATAGGCATTAGAAGAGGTACAGACCATGCCCCCCATCTCCCCTACTTTGGCTTTAACCGTGGCATCACTATTGATGTAAGTAATGGGGAGAATATTCTCTTTGGAAATCCCCCGTTCAACCATGTAGTTAACACTATCATCAAAGTAACTGCCATCAATCATTCGCGCCATGGCACAACAAGCGACTTTGGGCATTAATACCCGCTTCTCTGGAGCAATCACCTTGACACTCTGCCCCATAAAACCAACCCCACAAAAAACCACCCAAGGATTCTCATCGGCTTTACAGCGACGTGCCAATTCCAAACTGTCGCCGGTAATATCTGCCATCTCAAAGACCTCATCGCGTTGATAATAGTGTCCCACCACCGTCACAGGTAACGTCTCTTTTAGTCTGATAATCTCTGCTCTATAATCAATATTCACGAGTATTCCTTTAATATAAAAGGAAAAAATACCATACTTTTCGTTAAAATTGCGAGAACTATTCAGATATTATGGAGATTTTATGATTGATCTAAACATCGTGCTCTACCTTAGTGCCTATCTTCTTGCCGGTATTCCATTTGGCTTTATCTTAGCAAAAACCTTTGCTGGTGTGGATGTCCGCCATGAAGGAAGTGGAAATATTGGAGCAACCAATGTCCTGAGGGTGGTCAAAGCCAAAGCCCCCCATCTTGCGAAAAAGCTTACCATTGCCACGTTTATCCTTGATGCCACCAAAGGGATGGTTGTCATTCTGATTGCCAAAATGCTGGGGGCTGATGATGGGGTTCTCTGGACGCTAGGCGTGCTAAGTGTTATTGGGCACTGCTTTAGCCCTTTTTTACTCTTTGAGGGAGGCAAAGGAGTAGCTACAGGCTTTGGGGTCTTGCTGGTCATGCTTCCAATAGAGTCCCTGATTGCTATTGCAGTCTGGTTTGTGGCAGGAAAAGTGCTCAAAATTTCGTCACTCTCCTCACTTATTGGCTTAAGTGCTCTACTTCTTGCCTCCTACATTATCCATCCTGACATGCCAGAGATTCACTCGCACGCACCGGTTTGGATTATCGCCTTTATTATCTTTTATAAACACATTCCCAACATTGTACGCCTCTTCAAAAAAGAAGAGGCACAGGTCATCTAAAACATGATGACCATCCACATAGAAGATTTAACCCTTGAGGTGATTATTGGTATCTTAGATTTTGAACGTACTTCTCCCCAACAAGTCGTGGTTGAGACAAAAATAAACTATATTTATACAGAAAATAACTTTATTAATTATGTTCATGTTGTGGAGAGAATCCAAGAGGAACTCAAAACGAAGCGATTTTTTCTCTTGGAGGAGGCGCTTGAGCAGATTGGAACACTTTTGCTGGAACACTATCCCGCCATTGAGTCACTCTTTCTTAAAATATCCAAACCAAATATTCTTCCCAATGCCCACGTAGCCCTCTCAAAATCATGGTTTAACAGCCCACAACACCAAAAAATAGAATTTCATGAGAAAAATATCTAGAATTTAACGATTTATATTTAAAAAAACTTTAAACTATAATATTTTTGTGTTATAATATTAAAAAAATATTAAACTAGGAGCTTTTAATAAAATGAGAATATTAATTATAGAAGATGAAGTAACTTTAAGCAAGACACTATCCGATGGACTTAAAGAGTTTGGATTTCAAAATGATGTAGCAGAAAATATCAAAGATGGTGAATACTATTTGGGTATTCGAAACTATGACTTAGTACTGCTCGATTGGATGTTGCCAGACGGTAACGGTATCGATATCATTGTTAAACTTAAAGAGAAATCTCCCAAGACTTCGGTCATTGTTCTCTCAGCACGCGATGACCGCGAGAGTGAGATTGAGGCCCTTCGTGCGGGAGCAGATGATTTTATTCGTAAACCCTTTGATTTTGAGATCCTTACCACCCGAATCGAAGCAAAACTTCGCTTTGGTGGATCCAATATCATTGAAGTAGAAAACCTTGTGATTAATCCTGAAGAGGAGAAAATCATCTATGAGGGAGAGGAGATTGAACTCAAAGGTAAACCGTTTGAAGTCTTAACTCACCTTGCCATGCACAAAGATCAGATCGTCTCCAAAGAGCAACTCCTTGATGCGATCTGGGAAGAGCCTGAGCTGGTCACTCCCAATGTAATCGAAGTTGCCATCAATCAAATTCGACAAAAAATGGACAAACCACTCAATATTACCACCATTGAAACGGTCAGAAGAAGAGGTTACAGATTTTGCTTTCCAAAAGGAGCTTAAGAAAAAGGTTTCTTCTTGAGATTGCGGTCTCCATGACCGCGATGCTCATCATCATTAATGTTACGTTAGGTTACTACCTCTTTTCTAAAATTTACGACAATATTGAAAAAGAGCTAAACTACCAAGCCAACTACATTATCTCCACCTACCCTAGCCCTGAAGAGTTGGTCGAAAACTTCAACCATGCCGAACTCTCTGCACTCTACCACAATAAGATTGATATTGTTGATACAAAAAAGAGACTTGGAACCCACCTAAGACAAGCAGGGGAAAAGTACTTCTTGGAGCTGGTCACCCCTTACCCCGTCTCCAAAAAGTATCTTAAAATTACGCAAGATGTTACCAAAGAGAAAAATCTTTTGGTCAAAGTCTATACTGTCATGCTGGTAATGATGCTCTTAGGCATTCTCTTTATTCTCTACTACGCCTCAATCCTCTCAGCAAACCTGATGAATCCCCTCAAAGATCTTACCCATAAATTCAGCAACATGAATGAGAGCATTCTTCGACCACTCAATCTGGATGAACTCCCCTTGGAGTTTACCCAACTTGCGGAGTCGGTTAATCGCCTTATCACCAAGATTAAAACCTCCATTAACTATCGAAAAGAGCTCTACGTGGGAACCGCCCATGAGCTTAAAACGCCACTTGCAGTGATGCGCCTAAAAAACCAAATTAATCTAATGAAGTATAAAAAAGATGACAACATCAAAGAGACCCTTCAACAAAACCTAGAATCCATTGATAACCTAAATAATATGATTCACAACATTCTAGAGTTTGGACGGGCAGAGGGATTGCAGTTTGAGGAGCCCAAACGGATCAATATCATTCGATTTATGGTCGAAAAAGCCGAAGAGTATGAGCTCTTAGCGCACTCTAAAAACCGTGATTTTATCTACCACTTTGATGTGGAGCGTTTTATGATTACCATTCAACCCCTCCTCTTTATGCAGATTTTTCAAAACTTTATTCAAAATGCCCTCCGCTTTACACCAGAGGGGGGGTTGGTTACCCTAACGGTTCGAACCGATCCGGATCACTTTATTGTGGAGATTACCGATGAGGGGACGGGTGTGGATGAGACGCAAGACTTCTTTGCCCCCTTTAAACGCTCTGTGGATTCCACCGGAGCAGGATTGGGACTCTTTTTGGCACAAAACGCTGCGGAGTCAATGGGAGTAACCATCCACCTGAAAAACCGTACCGATCGACAAGGAGCCATTGCAAGTATCTACTTCCCCTTTAGTCGCTTCTTGCACAATGAAATCTAACACAATCCTAAATAAAACAACCTTTTTAAATTAATTATAAGCTTCTATAAGCTATAAAGCATTTAGGTAGTTCATTTTTACAAAGGGGTTACCAACTAATAAACTATAAAAAGTGAGTATAGAACATGGCATTAAAGATTTCAGATGATTGTATTGCATGTGATGCATGTAGAGAAGAGTGTCCCAATGAAGCGATTGAAGAGAATGATCCAATTTATATAATCGATTCTGATCGCTGTACGGAGTGTGTTGGGCACTACGATGAACCACAATGTATTGCTGTCTGTCCTGTCGACTGCATCAGCTCGGATCCCGACAGTGTCGAGAGTGTCGAGGAGTTAAAATTTAAATTTATTCAGATGCAGGCCGAAGAGTAGAGACGCATCATGCGTAAACATCATCCTGCGGTTGCCGTCATTGATATCGGCTCAAACTCCGCTCGACTGGTCATCTATGAGATGAGCAGTCGTTATGGATTCCATCTTATCTGTGAAAAGAAGAGCAAGGTCCGTATTGGTGAAAACGCGTACGAAAAAGGGGGCTATCTTCAACCCGTTGGTATTCATCGTGCCTATCTTGCCCTCAAAGAATTTATAGAAACCATTAAACGCTATCCCGTGCAACACACCTTATGCGTTGCAACTTCAGCCTTGCGAGATGCGCCCAACGGTAAAGATTTTACTCAATGGATTCATCAAGAACTTGGTTTAACCATTGAGATTATTGATGGAAAACAAGAAGCAACCTACGGTGCGCTTGCCGCACTTAACCTGCTTCCCATTACCGAAGGAATGACCATCGATATTGGTGGAGGTTCTGCTGATTTAGCACTGATTCAAGAGAATCAAATTGTTGAAAGCTTCTCATTAAATTTGGGAACCGTTCGACTTAAAGAGCTTTTTTTTGATAAAGATCGTCCCCTTTCTGAGGCACGTGCCTATATTCAAAAAGAGCTTAATCAACTTCCGGCTCACTTCTATCATGCCCTAGCCATTGGTATTGGAGGAACCGCACGAAGCATTAGTAAAGGCATCATGCGCTCAACCAACTATCCCCTCGATAAAATTCATGCGTTCACCTACCGGTACCAGAATCATCAAACCTATATTAATAACATCGCCACCGCAACCCGTAACATGTTGCCCTACCTCCATCTCTCCAAAGGTCGTTTTGATACGATTCGGGAAGGGGCACTTATTTTTCAAATGATTCTCGATCACATTGGTGCTAAAAAGGTGATTACTAGTGGAGTGGGGGTTCGTGAGGGAGTTTTTTTGGAACACTTCTTAGACCAAAGCAACCACCTCTTCCCTAAGCGTATAAACCCAAGCATTGTAAGTATTCTTGATCGGTTCAATACTCCCCATATTGATATCCAAACGCGCCAAAAGAGCGCCAAAAAACTCTTTCTCCTCTTAAAAAAGCATCGAGATCTTCGAAGCAAACACCTCAAGCCATTGCTTCATGCCATTGAACTTACCTCCTTAGGTTATACCTTCAATATCTACGACTCTCATCAACACGCTTTTTACGCCACCATGCAGGAGTTTAACTACGGCGTAACCCATAAAGAGATCATTTTAACTGCCATGCTTCTACGTTTTGGAGGGAAGCGACTCTATGAAAAGCCTATCTATCAAACCTACCAATCGCTTCTTCCCAAAAAAAGAGAGCTTAAACTTCTCAGTTTTATCTATACCCTGATCATTACCCTTCATGAGCATGTTGCCATTGAGATGTTTGAGTTCTCGTTCAAAAACAATACCCTCACCATCCACGCCAATGACTCCCTCTACCTTGCCAAAGAGAAACTCAAAGAGCTTGATACCCCAAAGAAGCTATCCATCCATATTATTGATCAAGAGAAAATTCCCCCCTACCATTTTTAGCACATCTTCCATGCAAGAGACACTAAAACGACACCAAACTGTTCTATACTCTCTTTGAGAAACCAAAAGAAAAGGATACGAAGATGAAAAAACTTTCACTTACACTCGCTGGAATGATGCTCCTTGGTGCAAGCCTTGCAATGGCGGATGGGTCCAATGTACAGGTTAACAAAAACATTAACTTGAACATCGCTAACGATTCTGATATTCAAGACTCTACCGTTGGTATGTCCATCAAAGCGCAAGGCTCTGACGTACAAGTCAAGAAAAACGTCAACTTGAACATTGTCAACAAAAGTAACCTTCAAGACTCTACCGTTGGTATGAAAATTGAGGCTTCTGAGTAATTACACCAATACCATCAAACTCTCCAAGGCTCTTCTCTCTATCGGGGAAGAGCCTTTTTTTATTCCTTGTTAATGATGATTTAGAATTTTCGTCCCATGGTAAATTCAAAACTTGATGTACGATCCATATCCTCAGGATTGAGGGCTCGTGAGAAGATCAAGTTGATTGGACCCATGGGAGAGAACCATTCGATTGAAACCCCATAACCGCTCTTTGTAATCTCATCAAAATTATCCTCACCAATCATCCCATAATCATAAAAAAACGCCAAACGCATTTTGGCTGCTTCAGAGAGTGGGATACTCGCCTCAAAAGTATTAACAAGGCTCCTCATCCCTCCAAGATAGGTTCGAATGGTTGTACCATTCTCATCTACTGTATCAATTGCCGGTGCAATACTATAGGGCTCATACCCACGTACGCTTGAGACACCTCCAAGGAAAAGTTTTTCCGGACCAGAGATGTGTCCCTCATCCGTTAGCATATTGGCACGTACTTTATAGCGTAAAATCAGGTCATAGTCGATGTAATCCTCCAACCCTTTGTAGAGTCCAAATTTGGCAGAAGTTGAGATAAACTGCTCCGTTCCACCAACGCCCGAGTAGCCCACAGACCCACCAAGAATCATCCCTTCACGAGGAACATAAAAATCGTCGGTGGAATCATAGGTAAGGCCTAAAGAGAAGGTACTCTTGGAGTAACTCAAATCTTCACTATCAAAGACCGTTCTAAACTGTCCGGAGTTATCGTAGGTCTCATTCACATCGATATCATTATCGCTGTAGTTGTACCCCACGTATCCATAGAGATTATGTGTAAACTGCTTTCCAAAGTTTACCCCTGCCCCAAAGGTATCGTGGGTATAAGTGGTGTACTCATACTCACTCTTATAGACACTCATTCCCATGCTGTATTCACTGTCCCAAACCCGTGGATTATTAATAGAGAGGGAGTAGTTTAATGAGATCTTTGAGTAGTCAATGGATACCCCTGCATTGATCCCTGAACCAAAAATATTACGATCGGAGAGGGAGGCGTTCAACATCGCTCCTTGATAGGATCCATACCCTCCTCCTGCTTGAATGCTTCCTGTGGCGGTCTCTTTGACCTTGACCAAAAGGTTCATACGGTTCTCATCCACCCGTTGCTGTTCAATGTCAATCTTTTCAAAAAAGCCTCGACGCCCCAACGCACTCTTACTCTGTTTGAGTTCCGTTAGGCTAAACATATCTCCTGGTGCCAAAAAGACATCTCGACGAATGACCCGATCCTTGGTGGTATAGTTTCCTGAGATGATCACATCATTAATCCAGACCTTATTCCCTGGTTGAATCACGTACTGAATCTCCACACTACCATCGCGTTCGTTCTTTTTGAAATTTGGACGTACCCGCGCATAAGCGTACCCCAAATTGGCAACCTGCTCTTGAATATAGCTCATATCTTTACGCAACTTTTCGACGTTAAAGATTTTCCCTTTTAGAAGACGTAACTCATCCTGAATCTCCTTGGCATTGAGTCCATCCACTAGACCTTGAATCTCTACAGACTTGACTCGATACTGTTGCCCTTCTGTAATCTGATAGGTAATATCTGCTAGATACGATCCACTGTCCACCCGCATCAACGGATCACTTACCGTGGCATCAAGATAACCGTTTTTCATGTAGACATCTTTGGCACGAAACGCATCGTACGCCAACTGATCCATGTGCGCTACCCCATCATGCAACCCAGGTAACCACCCTAAAATATCCTCCTCTTGATTGACAAGAGCATCTTCAAGCTCATCAACATCAATCCGCTTAGCACCGGCAAACTCCAGACGCTTAATGTGAATCTTCTCCCCCTTGTTCACATCAAAGATCAACGCAATACTGTCCTCTTTTGGCTCCGCAGTCACCTCAACAATGGTATCGTAATACCCCTCGGATTCAATCTTTTTAATCAATCGCTTTTTAGCTTTCTCTACCTTTTCAAGATCATAAAGATCCCCTTTTTTTAAGCCAATCTCAATAAAAAGAGCCTCCTCTTCATCGTCTGAACTGTAACCATTCATCTCCAATTTTGAGATAACCGATTTCTCTTTGAACTCATACGTTAACCCCCCATTATCATTCATGGAGACCACAATATCAGAGAAGTACCCCTGTTTATAAAAGTTCTTAATGGATTGGTCAATCGCATTAATATCAAACGCATCTCCTACACGGACCCCTGATATTTCGGTTGCCACATCTTCTGATAAGTGGAGTAGACCTTTATACTGAATAGAGGTGATACCTTGAGATACGAGAAGAGAGCTTAGCGTCACGGAGAGAGGTAGAATTCTTTTCATATATTTAATAATTCCTTAAGTCTTTGTCTTTGTTCATTTCAAATCGCATTAGTGTATCTACTTTTCACTAAAAAAGTGGTATAATCCACCTCTTAAATAAGGAAGAATTGATGAATATTGGAATTGTTGGTTTAGGATTAATGGGTGGTTCATTAGGGCTTGCGCTAAAGAAATTTGGCGAAAAATATCATGTTATTGGTTACGATCATAACCCCTCTCATCAAAAAGAGGCACAAGAGTTAAAGTTGGTGGATGAAGTGACGCAAAACTTTGAAACCATTAAAACATGCGATGTCATTATCTTGGCAATTCCTGTGGATGCCATTATCCAGACCGCTCAATCCCTTCAAGATGTTTCCAAACGTACCACCATTATTGATTTTGGAAGCAGTAAAGCAAAGATTGATGAGAACATTCCACCGGCTATTCGAGAAAACTTTGTTACCGCACACCCCATGACCGGTACCGAAAAGTTTGGTCCAACTGCTGCCATAGAGGGGCTCTATGAAGACAAAACCATGGTCGTTTGTAACCCTCAAAAAAGTGGAAAACTTCAACGAGATACCGCAATGCAACTCTTTGAGGACATTCATGCCAATGTGGTCTTTATGGATGCCAAAGAGCATGATCGTCACGCAGCTTTTATCTCACATATGCCCCATGCCGTCAGCTACGCCATTGCCAACTCCGTCATGGAGCAGGAGGATTCTGAAAACATTGTGGCACTCGCCGGTGGTGGTTTTAAAAGCATGAGCCGTATTGCCCAAAGCTCCCCTACCATGTGGGAGGACATTTTCCGCCAGAACAAAGAGAATCTACTCGAATCCATCGAGAGTTTTAACAAAGAGATGCACCACTGCCAACAACTGATTGAGGAGGAGCGTTGGGAGGAGTTGCACCGGTGGATGCTCAAGGCAAATAGCCTTCATGATATTCTTTAAAATTGTTTTAAACAATAAATCATTTTTTTTAATTCTATTTCAGTATACTTTCCTCTATAGAAAGGAGAAAAGCATGAAACAAGCAAACGCTTTTTTAATACTGGTACTAGCGATCTTTAGCCTTATGGTTAATCCCACCCAGATCTGGAGCAGTCAGAGATTTTCTATCCATATTGATAAGGCTCTACTGCAACATGATCCCCAACTTCTTAAAAACAAAGCCACCCTCACAAACCTCTATCAACAACGAGCGCATCAACCCCTCTGGCTAAATGATCGGGGCATCAAACTCACAAAAGCAAACACCCTACTCACAAGCATCCAACGGGACGTTACCCTTGATCCCCGTGGTAGCATCCACCGCAAAGCCCGCATCATCAAAAAGGATCTCTCCCGCCACCATACCCAAGCGGAATTGATCCAACTTGAACTGCAACTCACCACCCTCTACTTCAACTTTTTACAGCACACCATCTTTGGAGAGATCGACTGGAAAGCCTTTGATGCCTACTTAGAACAACGCAACAAAGAGGGAGTTCATGCGGTTTGGGTCCGTTATCCTTACCAATTTGATCTCATTGGTCTACTCTCAAAGGAGAACATTAAACAGACCCTTCAAGAGGTTACCCCCAAAGGGTACCACTACCAAAAACTTACCGATAAACTCTACCAACTCTACAAAATCAAATGGCGAGGAGGATGGGGTAAACTTCCCTACTTTAAATCCCTTAGAAAAGGACAGTCCAGCGCTGTCGTTCCTAAACTTCGTCACCGCTTAAGCCTCTCCGGTGATTATCACGGTAAGGTCACCCAAAGCCACTACTTTGAGACGGCACTTGAAGAGGCCGTTAAACGCTTTCAAAAACGACACAACCTCAAAGCCGATGGTATCGTTGGTGCAGGGACTCGTCAACGTCTTAACATCAGCGTCAGCCAAAAAATTCAACAACTCCTACTCAACATTGACCGTATCAAATGGATCCCTCGCAATGACAACGATCCCCGTTATCTTGTGGTCAATATTCCAGAATACATGTTGCATTTTTATGAATATGGACGCGAAACCAAACGCCATCGCGTCATTGTCGGAGACCCAGAACACCCTAGCCCCATCTTTAGTGACAAACTCTCCTACATTACGCTTAATCCCTATTGGAAAATTCCCGATGGCATCATTAAAAATGAGGTGGTTCCCGCCATGGTCAAGGATCCAACCTACCTCAAGAAGCATCATCTAGAGATCCACGAAACATGGGAAGAGAACTCCTCGATTATTAATCCAAACACGATTCAATGGTCCAATTATCTCCAAGAGGGAAGCAAGTTCCCCTACCGTATCATGCAACCACCCAGCCCCTCCAACGCCCTTGGACGGATCAAATTTAAATTTCCCAACAAGTTCTCCGTCTACCTTCATGATACCCCTACACGCTACCTCTTCAAAAAGAGTAAACGAGCCTTCTCACATGGATGTATCCGTCTAGATAAACCCTTCTCTCTGCTTGGAAGCCTTGCCAAGAACGAACCACAAATCCGTGCCAAAGAGGTGAAACGAATTTTAGAAAGCAAACAGAAAAAAGAGCTTAATCTAACTCACGATATTCCCATTAATTTGGTCTATCTCACCACATGGATTGACCCCAACAATCAACTCATTTTTGGAGAGGATATTTACGGCTACGATCAACACCAAAAACGTATCATTCGCTAGGGACTCTTTCCCTAGGGGTGAACCAATGCTTCCCACATCTGCAAATAGGCAAGTAGAAATTCAAACATCATCCGCCAGAGCAGTTCCATAAAGACAAACATCATCAAGCAGAGCCCAATACAGAGCAATCGATACTTCCAACTCATCAACGACCAGACCATCCGTTTACTGCGCTGATACCCCTCCTCAACCATGGTTATCTTTTTCATGAGCCAGCGCGAAATAAACCAAATAGCAAGGGGCATCACCACCGCCCCCATGTAATAGAAAATAATCAGTGCCAACGGACTGATAAAGGTTTTAAAGGTTAAAAAATCAACTATTTTTTCCATGAAACTCTCTTTTTTGTAAATTTAATCTCAAGATATCTTTGGAGGTACGCATCACAGCTCATACCAAGATGTAGTAGATCTTCATAGTGTATCCTTTTTCCGCTATCTTTGCATCATCATCTTGAGACGTTTTTTATCAATCTTAATACGAGGATCTTCTCGGTGGGCATGCAGTGCATGCACCATCTCCTCCACCTCCGAACTCTTACCCATGTGTGGATAGAGCTCTCTTAACGCCTCCTCAAAAAGTGGCTCATCACTCACCCTATTATATATTTTTCGACGTAGAGTGCGCCATCCATCAGCCAACAAAGGCACAAGCAGGGTAACGAGTACTCCCAACAAAAATGCCATCCCCCACCCTATCCACCAAAGTGGATCTCCTAGAGTCTTGAGTTGAGTGTGAGGAAGCGACTCCAACAGATGTGAAAACTTCATCTTCCATTGAGAGAGGGAAACGTTTGAGAATGGAGTTGCCGTAGTGCTAGGAAGCGATGGTTTAACCACTGAAGTGGTCGTCAAAAGTGATTTATCTGGATGCAGATGCACCGTGTAACCTTTGATCCGTACCGAATAAAAACGGTTTTGCGTATAATCAAACGCGCGCAGTTCTCTATCCGGAATTTGAAAATCATTGGTCCCAATCAACACATAGTGCTTGGTGTAGTGGCTAATCAACTGACCATTATGTATTCCATATTCTACCTTGGCATCGTCCTCATAAACCGTCACTCCATGAATCGAATAATGAATATCCTCAAACCCTTCAAGATCTCCTACCCCTTGAATCTCTATACTAAAATTGACAGGCTGATGCGCCACTTGGTCCAAACGGTCAATTGCCGTTTTGGGTGTATACCTTCCCACCAAATCCGGCTCATCACCAACAATGGGCTCAACGGTAATCTCTAAGGGTTTAGAACGCAAAGTATGGTGCAGTGAGACTCCCGAGGGTGCATGCTCCGCCACCTGAAGCGTTTGTGGCTCCAACGTCAATCGACCTGTTGACTTTGCCGTAAGGAGGTAGTGCATCTCATGAACCGTGTAACCCTCTTGTTCATAGCTTTTCTCCTTGCCAAGGGGGCGCGCAAAAAAGTGTTCAAAAGTGAGAGGCTGAAGCTTGAAATCTTCGACATCCACCCCCTGCTTGGCGTGATAACGAAGGGTCAGAATCAAAGGCTCTCCAAAATAAATATGCTCTTTGTTCGGGGTTAATGTCAAAATAAATTTAGGTTGCTGTTGGTCTCGACTCTGCACCAACTTGATCGTGAGAGGTTGCGTGGAGAGCATCTTTCCATCAACCTCTAGACCAAATGCCGGAACCTGAAGAGTGTGTGTTGGCTTAAAGGTTAACTGCAACGATTCGGTCAACTCCATAATGCTTTTGCCCTCTCGATAGGTAAAGTTGGAACTATGGTGTCGTTCACTGTGCAAAACAGGAAAACCCGCAATGCTAGGAATATCCGGCATCTTCTCATACTCTTCACCCACCACCGTTAGGGTCAAGGTGACCAACTCTCCGGCTAAAAACTCGGGTTTATCCACGGTGGCTTTGACTGAGCTTGCCTCCAATACAAGGGTAAAAAACAGTAAGAGACTACCAAGGTTTTTCATCATAGGATACTCCTGAAGAGGGGGTAACTTGGTAGATCATGGTGGGCATTCGCTGTTGTTGTAGTTTTTTCATTAATCGTTTTAACTCCTTACGGTTCAATCGCTCTTGGGGGGTCATCTGATTCTTATTGTGGTGACGTTTCTTAGGAGCGTTGGGTCTCTTTTGAGCGTTATTGGGCTCCCTCTTTGGTTTTGGATTCTTCGGTTTGGGAGGCTCTTTTTTTTGAGGAGCCTTTTGGGGCTTCTTCTTGGGTTCACGCTTTTTAGGAGATTTTTTTTTCTCCTCTTGCTCTTTTTTTCGACGCTCTACCACCAACAGATTGTGCTGTGTGTCTTGATCTTGACGATATCTAAGCGACTCCTTATAAGCATGAATCGCTTGATCCAATCGATTGAGCTGGGCATAGCAATTTCCTAAATTGTACAGACGTGTTGCTTCATCAACCCCCTTTGCATCCCTATAGGCTTGAATCGCCAAAGTATATTGCTTGGCTTTGTAGTACGCATTTCCCATGTTGTACGCACGAATGGATTGATTCGTATCAATCTGAGAAAAAAGCAAAGCACTGTGCTCATACGCCCCTTTTTGGTAGGCACTGTTGGCTTCTTGAATCTTCTCAAAAGGTAAAAACGCTGCAGGTAAAAGCATTGAAAAGGTGATAAAGATTAAGATTTGTTTCATGGAGTGCATTTTAGCATAAATTTAACATGCTTAGTTTACATGGAATTAATCGAAGTTAGAATATAATTAATTTAAATATTTAACAACAAGGAGTCTCCATGGGAAACTTAGTCGAAAGTGAAGTCGTAGAGGGAGAAGCAATTGAACTGCCCCCTGAGGACATGTTTAGTACCTACATCAAAACCAGTACCAAACTGCGAAAAAAGATGATTGATATTTATGGGGAACGACTCGAACATCAACGGGAACTGCTCAAAAAAAAGATGAACCTCGATCAAGACATCGAACAAAAAAACCTCTACAGTGACTACCTCGATGAGATCTACACCATCGAAAAAGAGGCGGTAGATAAACTCAATAAAATCTCACTCGATCGAGAAAATGAACTTGCCAACGACAAAGATGAGATCTACCAATATTTTGACAATGCCCGTAAACGACTTGAACGATGGAAAGAGAGCAATCCTCGACGTTATGAAAAAGAGATGGCATATCTTGATAAAAAAGAGTCCATCAAAATCCAAACCATTGAAGAGAACGCCATGCAACTCTTTGAAGAGAGTCAAAAGATGTTTGATGAAGTCATCGCCATCTTCCGACAACACGACCAAGAGATTGCCAAGAAACTCCCTAGATAAACTTCTTGGGGGCCTCTAACATAAACATTGCCTTCAATACATGATGCACCGTATGTTTAAGCTCCCAAAAGGAGATGTAGGTAAAAAGCAAAAAAAGCATCCATATCTCAAACATGTAGACATTAAATCGTCCCGCAAGGCTAATGTCCACAAGCTTACTCGAGATAAAACCAAAAATAAAAACCAACATCAAGGTCCTTACCGTATCAAAAATCATGTCCGTTGCTCCATCACGAGGAGTTGTATACTCAATTGCCTCAGATGCCGTACTTGCTGCACTGCTATAATAGAGAAATGCTCCCAATAAAATACCAAATGCCCCCAACATGTATCCTTTGAGATCATACGCTAACGCAAAATAACCTATTGCGATCAACCCCAAGGCAATCAAAATACCAAAGATCAGTCTCATCATTGAACTCCTCCAATTATTTTTCAATATTTATAAACATAATTATAGCATAGAATGTTATCATTTCTCCTCAACCCTCGTATGGAGTGGTATAAAATGTCCGTGTTGCTAAAGTCATGGCAAATCCCTTTTCGTAATAAGCTGCCTCATTAACAAAGAGGGTATAACGAGGCTCTCCCTCATAACACACCGTTGCTCCATCCAAAGTTACAAAGAGTGGATCCCCCGCTTTGATCACTCTAAAGTCTTGATCTTGTCGCTGAGCATGCACCATCCCCACAATATCTCCCGTCTCATCCCGTGGATAATCCACCAACCTATCGTGCTCATACACCTCAATCTTTTTAGGAAGCTCTAGAGGAGTCTTCTGATTCTCTTGGTCTAAAAAGTCCAGCAGGTGATAAACCAGTGCTTCCGTTTGAACAAAAAGATCCGCACGCAATACCCCCTGAGGAATTGCCCCCACCTCAATGGCAAAACCATGCGGTGCAATGGAGTCCACAAAAGCATTTTCAACATCTCCTTTCCATCGATAGACCTTAAGCGTTGGCTCCATTTTACAAAGATACGCAATCGCTCGCCACGTCACATCACTCTCATTGCTAACCACAATAGAGAGTCCCATGTTTGCTGTCGTACTATGCAGATCCACAATAAAATCTACCTTAGGGCAAGCGCTTCCCTTTTTTCCCAAAAGGGCATTGATCTCTTTGGCGCGTTTTGCTTCATAAGTATCCAGATGCTCATCTGCCAAATCCTCCAATGAAAACGAACGATTTAAATCATGATCAATGTATCTTCTCACCGCTTTAATTGCTTCTCTGTTCATGAGCTCCGTAATGGTTTGAAAACTACTTCGGGCAACCAATTCAGGATTTTTTTGCCACTTTTTAACCAGATAAACCCCCGTTAACTCATTGCCATGGGTTCCACCTGTAACGGCAACTCTTTGTATCATCGAAGATCCCCCCTCTTTTATAATTATTTTTAACGACTTACGCGAGATATTATAGCACACTTTTAAACCGAGCCAAAAAATCCTCTCCAAAACTCCCCCTAGGCTCGAAAAAACCTCTCAGCGCCCAAAAAACTATGCTATACTTCGCCTCTAAAAAATAGAAAAAGGATACACACTTATGGGATTTTTCGATAAATTTTCTTCCAGTACTGAACTCACACCTGCCATTGCATTAGCAACCAGTATGATCTACATGATGTCCGTTGATGGGGATATTTCTGATGAAGAGATGAACTATCTTGCCGTCAAACTCTATGCCATTGGTGATGCCGATGAGCTGATTCGACTTTCACAAAAATATTCCAAAAAACAGGATCTTCACGCCTTCCAAAAAGAGGCGAATGAGAAACTCACCGAGGATCAAAAGTTTACCCTCTTAGCAAACCTTATTGACATTCTTCTTGCGGATGGAAGTGCCGAAGAGGAGGAGCAAGATCTCTTCTTCTCCTTTGTTGAAGCCTTTGGTATCTCCCACGAGGAGATTCAACCCTACATTGATATTCTCTCGGTCAAAAATGACCTTGCTAGCTTTGTAGAGTAGAGAGGTACAGGGCAACCAAACAGGTTGCTCCTCTGCTTATTCTCAATTCATATTCAGAGACTTTTGTTCCTCTTTGAGTACCTCTTTCTGCTTAGCTTTTACCTCACGCCAAACCTGATGGTCTCGTATATCCCCATAAAGAGGTAAAATTCGCTCCTTATACTTCTTGAGCCCTCGTGTGATCACCTCTTCATGAGTGCCAATATAGCCTTCCTCTTTTAAATTTTCAATCAGTGTTAACCACCCCCATAAAATATCGCTTAACTCATCTTCTAGGTAGGCTTTGTTATGGGGTTTTATCTCAGCTTTAACCTCATCTATCTCATCTCGCATGGCTTGAAGTAGCCATGTACTATCCATGTATTTGGGCTCAGCTCTTTTTTGGTCAAGTTTATGTTTGTACTTGACCAATTTTATTAACTCATTTAATGCTTTCATTGTTGCTCCTTTTTATCCATCTCTCTTTATCTCCACCAAAGAACTAAGTAGCCAAACTCCCTTTTCCCCTTCTCCATCGCCAACGTAACTCCTCTGAGGTGGGAAGGGAGCTAAATGCCAAAAGTAACAGAAAAACTCCCAAGCCTAAAGGATAGTAGAAAAGCTCTTGACGATTATGGATCACCAACTCCCCTTGTTTTTGAGTGTGATGGTCTGCCTTGATCTGTTGGGTTAACCGTACTATCTCATCATCACCTGTCGTGGCAATGACATAGTCCCCTCCTGTACTTTTTGCCATCACGCCTAACGCATCGTTACGTTTGGTAATGGGAATTTTTCCTTGATAGATCAACGGTTTTCCCTTTTTGTTGAGGACGGGAGTTCCCCTATCTGACCCAATAAGCACCGCATAAAGATGGATCTTCTCTTGTTCTAAAATCAAACCAAAGTCGTGCAGTGACTCCGTATCATCTCCATCTGAAAAAAGAATCAAAATTTTCTCTTTTTTATCCTTGAGTAGGGTTGATGCAAGATCCCCCATCGCCTTAAAGTTGGTTGAGCTCATGTTAATGTACTCCGTACTAATCCCTTCAACCATGCTTCCTAAAATCGCCTTATCTGAAGAGAACGGTGCGACCATAAATGGAACCTTAGCAAAGGCAATCACCCCAAGCTCATCATAAGGCATCTGCTCAAAGAGGCTCAAGATCTTCTGCTTTGCGCACTCTAGACGAGTGGGATAACAATCGTTCGCCCGCATTGACGCAGAGATATCCAATGCCACCAAAGCATGAAGCCCCTCCAACGTAATGCGCTTCTCTCCATGATCAATCACCGGACGTGCCATGGCAACAATCATCCAAAAGAGCGCCATCAACAATAAAAATTTACGCCCTTTGGGTGGCAGGGCATCATGATCTTGGCTCAATCGCTCCAAAACCTTCGGCTCAAAAATCTCCAGAAATGGATCCCGATCGGTTAAAATCAAGTAGCCAAACAGCACCAAGGGAATCCCCATTACTAAAAGAAAAGGAAGATGCACAAAACTCATCCCCTCACCCCTTTACGGTTTTTTAGATAGAGATAAAAGAGCAGGGATAAAATGGCCACAAAAAGGGGAAAGAGAAAAAGGGGATGTTGCACCTGATACGTTTTAGCTTCCAATTTGGAGGCTTCAAGCTGATCAATCTGATCATAAATACGGCTAAGCTCCTCCGCACTGCTTGCAGTAAAAGCCTCTCCTCTCCCTGCTTGCGCAAGGGCATGAAGATAGTCTCCATCAAAATCTCGACTGCTTCCAATACCAATGGTATAGAGCTTAACAGAGCTTTTCTGAATTAAAGCTTTGAGGTCCGTAAAAGGGACTCGACTCATATTATCCATGCCATCGGTAAGCAAAATAACAATCTTGGATTTGGCACGGGAGTGAGAGAGTAGGTTATAGCTCTGAACCAGTGCATCATTGATGGCGGTTCGCTGACCAGCAACCCCCAACTTTTGCATGATAATAATCCGCTGTAAAAACGACTTCTCAAAAGTCAACGGTGAGGCAACAAACGCCACATCCGCAAAAGTAACCAGACCAATACGATCCTCCTCACGACGTGCCACAAAATCACTCGCAACCTCCTGAACCACGGTAAATTTATTTTTGCTCTCATCCTTGGCATCAAAACGTGCTTGCTTCATCGACTCACTTGTATCAATGACCAAAACAATGTCCCTTCCCTCTTTTTTAGAGCTTCCCAACAGCTCTGTACGCACAGGAGAAGCCAGAGCCACCACCGCCATTACGATACCTAACCACTTAAGAAAAAAAAGCAATCCCTGCTGATGGCTACCTCCTCCCCACAAACGATCAAGATGCGGAAAATAGAGCGTACGCTCCTTTGCTGGACAAAAATAACCACAGAGCATAAAGAGCAACAGCAACAACAGCACCCACGGATACTCAAAACTATAATGACTCATCAATCACATGCACCAAAAGATTGTACTGCCGAAGGGTCTCAAGGGTGACATCAGGAACCTCTTTTTTGTACTTATAGGGTTCCAACATCGGTAAAAGTTGAGAAAAGATCTCACGACTTCGATCATCTTCACAGAGCCTTCTCCCCAAAAAAGTCACCGCGTATGCTGCTTTTTTAGGATCCTCCCAATTGATATTTTTCAATGCGTAAAAGTAACGTTGTTGAGGGGTCATTTTACGCTCATTTAAGATCTTTCGTACCAACAAAATGAGTGCCACAAGTGCGGCAATCAACAACAATACCGCACCGCCCAAAAAGAGCATATAACTGGTATCTGGAATTTCCAAGAGGGGTTTAATGTCACGCAATTGATCTTCCACGATTATCCTCCTAACAGACGAGCCAATTTCAAATAGGGCTCCTCATCGGTATAAATTTTGGTATGACGTATACCATTTTTTTTCAAATGCGCTTGGAGCTTGGCATCATTCTCTTGCAAGAGCCTCTGGTAGGCAGTGATCTCTTGCTCCCCCACCACCCCTTCAACGGCACGACGACTCTCCAGATCCAAGAGTCGTAAAAACCCCAACGCTTTGGGGTTCTCTTCAAAGCGATCCCGTACAATCAATGCCACCACATCATGTTTTTTACTCAACAATGCCAAATTGATCTCTCCCACAAAATCACCAATGACAAAAAGCAATGATTTTCGCTTAATGCGTCGAAACAGGGTATCCGTAAATGCACGATAGTTGCTTCTCTTGCCCAGCATCTGAAAGTTAACCATTTTAGTAACCGCATCTTGCACACCAAAGTAACGTTTACTTGGTCGAGAGAGGTGATAGAGTCGATCTGCAAAGATCATGTGACGAAAAAGATCGCTGTTTTTCATTGCGGAAAAACCCAAGATTGCTACAAGCTCACTCATCAGTTCCCACTTCTGTCGATGGGTCCCAAAGTAACTGCTCCCCCCCATCATAACAGCCACCACCACATTAAGCTCACGCTCTTCATGATAGACACGAATGTAGGGTTTTCCCAATTTAGCCGTGGTTTTCCAATCAATTTTACGGATATCGTCGCCATACATGTACTCCCGTAACTCACTAAACTCAAACCCCTCCCCTTGAAAAAGGGAAGGATTATTCCCCAACATCTCTCCAAAAACTTGTCGTTTGGTTTTGATAAGAATCTTTTTAACCGGTTGCATCAGGGAATATCTACCGCTGTCAATACACGATTAATAATTTGATCTTGAGTTACCCCCGTCGCTTCGGCTTCATAACTGAGCACAATACGATGACGCAACACCTCTTTGGCGATATAGCCTACATCCAGAGGAGAGACGTAACTTCGTCCTTTGAGATAAGCAATTGCTCGAGAGGCCTTATAAAGATCTATACTTGCACGTGGACTTGCTCCAAACTCAATGTAGGGCGCAACAATCTCCATGCCATACTGCTCAGGATTTCGTGTGGCAAAAATCAACTCAATAATGTACCGCTCCACCTCCTCATCAATATGCACGCCCATCGCATCACGTCGAATACGCTCAAGATCAAACAACGAAGCAACCTGTTCAATGGTACCAAAACCATTATTTGCCACCCGTCTAGCGATCTCTAGCTCTTCTGCTTTGGTGTTATATCCCACCACAATTTTCATCAAAAAACGATCCAACTGTGCCTCAGGCAGAGCGTACGCTCCCTCCTGTTCCACAGGATTTTGCGTTGCCATTACCAAAAAGGGAAGATCGATCTTAAAACTCTCATCCCCAATGGTCACCTGACGCTCCTGCATCACCTCAAGCAGTGCCGATTGCACCTTTGCGGGGGCACGGTTGATCTCATCGGCGAGCAACAGATTGGTAAAAACTGGTCCCTGCTTGATCTTGAAACTGTTACTTGAGGGATCGTAGATCTCGGTTCCAATAATATCACTGGGCAACAGATCGGGCGTAAATTGTACCCGCTTAAAATCCAACCCCAACGCTCCTGCTAATGCATTAACTGCGGTCGTTTTAGCCAACCCAGGTACCCCCTCCAAGAGAATATGCCCCCGTGTTAATAGACCAATCAATAGACCATCAATTAGCTTCTCTTGTCCCACAATGACTTTGGATATCTCACGCTTTATCCGCTCTATAACTGGATTCAAACTCTGCTCCTATAGGTAACGATACGTTATTTTACTATCTTTCTATCAATCCAAGATTACAAAAGGGAGATTATTTAAATTCTTATTGATAAATATTTCAGTATACTTGATTTTGTTAGAAAAAAGGTGGTTGAATGATAAAAATAGAAGAGATGCCCATGTTTGCCAATCTGGATAAAAAATTTCATAAGAGACTTTATGACAGTATTCACATTCGACACTTTCAACAAAATAGCATTGTCTTTTATGAGGGGGACAGCAGTGATTATCTGCACATTCTTCTCGATGGTCAAGTCCGTCTGTATAAAACCTCCCCCAAAGACCACATCGTCCAGATCCATCGTCTCCATACCCCTTCACTCATTGGAGAGTATGCTTTTTTAGAGCAAGCCCCTTTTCCTGCAACGTGTGAGTTTATCTCAGAAAAAGGAACCATTGGGTTGCTCCATTTTAAACATCTTAGCGAGTATCTTCAAGATCTTGATTTTACCCTCGGACTACTCAAATCCATGACCAACAAAGTAATGATGCTCTCCTCCTTGGTGCATAAAGAGACCATTCTCTCCTCTGAAGCCAAGGTGGCGGACCTTATTCTCAATGAGCGAGAGATCTTTAACCGTGTCAAAAACAACGAAATTGCCTCCATTCTCAACATCACTCCAGAGACTCTCTCTCGAATCCTCACAAAAATGAAAAAACAGGGCATTATTCGGGTCAAAAGACATCACGTTACCATCTGCAATCTTGAGGCCCTGCATCTTATCGTGGAAAAAAATACAATCAAGGCGTGTGGGAATTGCTTTGGTAAAAGGGCTTCCTTAGATGAAGTCCTTGTTACACCCTAGACTCTCCCGCAAATGGAAGCAAGGCACTTGCCCACGTCAATCCACCACCAAAGGTATCAAGCAACATCAACTCACCCTTTTTCAATCGTCCCGACTCGTAGATATCATTAATTGCCATCGGAATGGAGGCCGCAGAGGTGTTACCGTATTTACCCACGGTGAGTACCACCTGCTCCTCTTTCATCTTCAAGGCATCACCTACCGCTTTGATAATACGATAGTTGGCTTGATGGGGAACAAAATGAGGGATCTCTTGGGCATCAACCCCATTCTTTTCAAGAATATTCTTGACATCTTTGGTAAGGGTCTTCACCGCTAACTTAAAGGTCTCATTCCCTTTCATCTGAACAAACCCTAACCCCTCATCAAGTACCTTCTGAGAGAGAGGATTAACCGTCCCTGGTGCAGGTGTAACCAAAAAATCAGCATACGAACCATCCGCACTTGCATGCACATCAATCATCGCTTCGCTCTGATCCTCGGTAGCGGAAATCACAGCAGCCCCCGCCCCATCCCCAAAGAGAATACAGGTCGTACGATCGGTGTAGTCCACAATGGAGCTGAACTTCTCCGCACCGATAATCAATACATGCTTTTTCATTCCTGACTCAATAAAGGCTTTGGCGATTGAGAGCGCATAGACAAACCCACTGCACGCGGCACTCACATCAAACGCTTGCACATTTTTTATGCCCAATTTATCGGAGACAACACAGGCAGTTGCGGGCATATTAAAATAATCGGGGGTTACCGTAGCACAAACGACTAAATCAATATCATCTACCGCTAAACCTGCTCGTTCAATGGCAATTTTTGAGGCGTTGGTTGCCATATCACTGGTATACTCATCCTCAGCAGCAATACGTCGCTCACTGATCCCTGTACGCTTTAAAATCCATTCATCACTCGTGTCAACCATCTGTTCTAAATCTGCATTGCTCAATACTTTAGAGGGAACATAAGCCCCTATGGAATGAAATTTTGCGTACATTATCTACCTTATTTATTTTGTTCAGTTAGTAACTTTTCGATCGAAGCATTCACGCCAGAATCATGATAACGTATGGCTTGAAAAATAGCATTTTTGATCGCTTTAGCGTTACTTTTTCCGTGCGATATAATAGCACAACCATTTACCCCAAGTAAAGGGGCCCCGCCATATTCTGCATAATCTACCTTCTTTTTGAGTTTACTGAAGACTTTTTTTCTCATCAACAGTGCTCCAAATTTTGCAGGTATCGATTTGCGTATCTGATCTTTCATCAGGGTAAAAATGGTCTTAACCACCCCTTCACTTGCTTTGAGAACAATATTGCCCGTGTAGCCATCACAAACCACGACATCGACAGTACCATTAAAGATATCGCTCCCCTCTACGTTTCCTTTGAACCCTGGAAGATCTTTGAGCAGACCAAAAGTCTCTTTGGTCAGCGAGTTTCCTTTGCTGTCCTCTTCACCATTGGCAAGCAGTCCCACCGAAGGGGTGCGAAGCCCTAAAAGCTTTTGGGCATACACCTCTCCCATAATAGCAAACTCATAGAGGTTTTTTGCCGTACAATCCGTAACAGCCCCCACATCCAACAGCAGAGTCTTTCCACCCCGTGATAGACTCGGCATTAAGGTTGCCAATGCGGGTTTGGAGATGTGCGGTAATCGTCCAATTCTTAAGGTTGCCAATGCCATGGTAGCACCGCTATGTCCAGCGGAGACCACGGCATCTGCTTCACTACTCTTTACCAACTCTACCGCTTTGTAGATGGAGGACTCTTTCCGTTTTAAGGCTTTGGTTGCTGATTCACTCATCGAAATAACATCCGAAGCTTCAACAATCTCAACTTGTTCAAGATAATATTGTGGGAGGTGTTGTAAGATCTGTTCTCTATCGCCTACAAGTATAGGCAAGAACATGGTTTCATCCAAGGCTTGGGTTACGCCTTCTATAATAGGTTCGGGACCAAAGTCCCCACCCATTGCATCGATAGCAATTCTAATCATCGAATCGACTTGCTACGCTTTTGTTGTGTTGTATTCACCAGTTGTCATATTCATGTGGTGAGGCATTCTCCATGTACCGTCTGCATCTTTTACAGGTCGTGGTAATGTCAATTTGTAGTGTGTTCTTCTCTTTGCCGATCTTGTTTTACTGACTCGTCTCTTAGGTACTGCCATTGTTTATCCTTTACGATTAATTTTAAAATTCTCTTTCGAATTCCGACTCATCACCTTCACAAGCTTCACAATTGTGATAGGAGTTCTCTATGGAAGCAATTTCACTTTGGACAATAAAATCCAAATCAATCACCCCATCAAGGAATTCGATTATATCTAAATCATCTTCAGTCTCGATAACTTCATCACTCAAAGTTAATCGAAGTGGCGCGTTCATCTCGTGGGTATACTCTTCTCCACATCGATCACAATGCAACACCATTGCACCGGACAACTCCCCCGCCAACGCGACACGATGATAACCACGTTTTACCAAAGTCCCTACCAGTCTAACGCCATTGACACTCAACTCAAAGGGTTTCTCACTTTGACCAATCTTGTCAAAAACGATTTTCACAATTGAACTACTTAAACAATCTCTCTCTGAGCGAAGAAAAAGTTGATTTCAATTGCTGCGTTCTCTAAGGAATCAGAACCGTGAACTGCGTTGGCATCAATACTCTCAGCAAAGTCTGCTCGAATGGTACCAGCTGCTGCCTCTTTGGGATTGGTTGCACCCATAAGTTCTCGATTTTTTGCCATGGCATTCTCACCCTCAAGAACGCTAACCACAACAGGTCCAGAGATCATAAATTCAACAAGGTCATTGAAGAATGGTCGCTCAGCATGCACTGCATAGAATGCCTCCGCATCGGCTCGAGAGAGTTGAATCTTTTTGGTTGCTGCAATTCTAAGACCCGCTTCTTCAAATCTTGTAAGGATCTTCCCCACAACATTTTTAGCAACGGCATCTGGTTTAATGATTGATAATGTTTGTTCCACGATTTTGCTCCATTAAGCTTCGTAAGCTTTAATCTAATCTAAAGTTACTACTAAAGTTTTTTGAAGTGGAATAATATCAGAAAGATGATGAAAGAAAGCTTTGACCCAAATCATTTAGATTTGAGCCAAAAAAGAGTAAATTATTCTTCGATAACAGGGGTACCTTTTTCACCTCTGTTCTCAGCACAAGGTAGACCATCAACGCAGTCACCCCATACAATACAACCTTCAGTTGGACATGCTTCAGCACACGCTGGAACATCAAAATGATCTACACACTCAACACATTTATCCGCGTATACATAGTAAATCTCTTCTCCTGTTGGGTTATCGTCCTCATCTACAATCGCTTCTACTGGACATTCGTCAATACAAGCTGCACAGTTGATACAAGTATCGGTAATAATTACTGCCATTTTAATTTCTCCTATAAGTTAAATTACACCAAACTATATCAAAAGATAATTAAATAAGCCTTTAATTGTTGGATTTAGTATCTACTTTTTAACTCCTAAGTAGCGTTGTATCTCATC
>Ga0256843_1000641_pt1 | contig 29253 bp, 59 predicted proteins | sample AlvinellametaG_FD_191572 | JGI IMG/M metagenome (GOLD analysis project Ga0256843, IMG submission 191572) | Pompeii worm associated microbial communities from hydrothermal vent at the East Pacific Rise, Pacific Ocean - Alvinella | ecosystem: Host-associated > Annelida > Integument > Unclassified ... | reverse complement strand
GGTGTTTGTTGATCACTACCATCTGGATATTCATTATCATCAATATTTTCTGATCGTTTTTCAATAACGCCGGTTCTTTCTAACCAATCATTATCATGATTCATCTATACTTCCCTCTCGAATAATGATCGTTCATCATTTGTTCTTTGTGCATCAGCAATCCATTGATCAAGCTCACATTCATCATATATTTTTAATGAACGACCATCATAATAAAATTTTCCTGTATCACCAACACGACCACCCAATCTATTTTTTACACACTTCCATTTAATTTCATTCTTATATACCATATCATCTTCATCTTGACCTTGAATAATCATACTATCGGCCGTTGCCGGTATACCATATGAATTTTTTGTCAATATCTCATTTGCATAAAACAAATGATCGTTTGATACTTCAATATCAATACATTCATCTTCACCCAAACATTCTATTGATACTATTTCATCATCAAAATTCAAATCATTCATTGAGTCTAATGTCTTTTTATTTTCTTTTTCATATATGTTCATCAATAAACCTCTTAATCATATTCATATTATAATCGTACCCATCGTTATTCCAAATAACCAATAAATGATACCCTCTGTTTATAGCTGTTTGATATTTTATACGATCATATTCATATTTGTCATATGCTGTCATACCATGTATATACCAACTATCCCAATCTTCTTTTGTCATTCTATCTGGATGAGGGTGCCATCTCAAATTATTATATTCTATAATAACCTTTTTGCTTTTTATTGTAAAATCATATCTATAATAGTATGTATTGCCATATGCCAAATACCATTCTTTTGATCCCCTCACACCTATAAATATATCATCTCTTTGGATGTTGTAATCTTTTCTTAAAATTTTATACAAAGGAATGAAATATTGTAATGATTCTTTAGACGCTTTTCCATATATACCATTATTAGATTTTAAATATTTTGAAAATGAATATGATCTCCTTTTAATAAGATTATTCCATTTTTTTATACCCTCTTCATTACCATACCTTTTTATATAATTTTGTTTTGTAAGTTTAAAATTATCAATATATGGTTTTGTTAAATATATTGCTTCATCTTCATCATAACCCTTTGCCATCCAATATTCTTTACATAGGGGATTTTTTGTTTTATAATAACTTTTCTTTTTGGATGAATGAAAATTTTTTGATATTTTTGATTGATATACACTAATAATCTTTATTGCTTCATCTTCATCATAACCCTTTGCCATCCAATATTCTTTACAAAATTGAGAATTTTTTCTTTTTGTATAATTATCTATAATAGAATATCTTCTTATTTGAGCATCCGATAGTTTCTTTTTATACTTCTCATATTCTATCCTACCCTGTTTTTCACCATATTTTTCAATATATATATCATATAATGATTTTGAATCTTTCTTTTTATACTTCTCATATTCTATCCTACCCTGTTTTTCACCATAATATAGACAATATGATTCTATAGTTCTTGCTTTCTTTTTAGAAGTTGTTAATTTATCATATTTAGTGAATAAGTCATATATAGATTCATTATAGTTACATAATATAGCAAGATGTTTTGTACTTGTACTATCAATACTATCCCATTTTTCAACAATTTTACATAATTCTTCTAAATGTTTAATTGTTGGTATAACATTAATATTATCTTTCCATTGTTTTGTTGTAAACACCCTACTTAATTTTTCTTCTGGTGATAATCTCCTAAAAACACCTTTTACAATCATATTTTTTATTCTCATATAATCCATTGTAATCCCCCTATAATGGTATTTATGAAAATGTATTCAGTTTATCACCTTTTTTCAAACCTGTATTAATAGATTTTAAACCATTATGTGTTGGAAATTTATGATCACCACTACAAATTATTGTTTTTCCTGATTTTGTTGTTATTTTATACATAATTTTCTTTTTTATATTTGATTTGCCTTTAACAATAACATCATGTTTTGATCCTTTAATGATATCACCAATCTGTATATCTTTTATACATACATCATAATAAATACCATTATTCTTTTTATATACTATAGTATTTAATGATAAGCATTCCCCGATACTATTCATATCCAAAGAATCAAAATCTATGAATGTTCCGGCTCTGTTTATCTGGGCCACAGTGACAACAGGAATATTAAACTCAAAACCGAGCGCTCTCAATTCTTCTGATATTGCTTTTCCATCTTTATACAAATCACCGGTAGATCTACCTTCAGCTTTCATTAAAGATATATAATCACAAAAGAATATTTGTGGTAATATATCTCTCATACCAAGTTCACGTAACCAGATACGAAAGTCATTTACTGTTGCCTTTCCTGTAGGATACTCTTTAATAAACAATTTACCATTTTCTTTACGGTCTTTTATAGAACGTAATTCCGTAATAAATTGTTTCTTTAACCTTTTGTTAATATATATTCTGTTTATATCAAGATTGGTAAAATTGGCATCGAATCTTTGTGCATACATATCTGTTGACATTTCAAGAGATGCCAATGCCACATTTACACCATTTAACACCTGTCTACCAATTATATTGGTCATGATGTTTGATTTATGACCATGAACTTTGGCAATAAACATATTAAGTGTATATGGTGGAAACCCACCATTAAATAATTCATCAAGAGAAGGATAATATGTTCTGATCCGTGTATCTGTCGCCGTAAGTATTCGTTTTAATCTTTCGGATAATTGCCCAAAATAATCAAGACCTATATCTGTTTTTATATCTTTACATAAGGCATCTTCAATTATATTTCTAATGGCATGAATGTTCTCACCAGAATCAATAATATCGATACCTTCAAGAATGGCCATTTTAATGGCTTTATCTTTCAGGTATTTGTTCGTTTCATCAAGAAGCCAATCGTAATTTTTTGATACTGAAAAATCAGTGTTTTCAGCTTCTTGAAATAATGCCAATACATCATCTTTTGTATCACCAGAAACACTATTTATTATAATGTCTTTTGATGGTAATTCATCATATTCGTTCAAATGTCTCTTCACATGATTGAATACTTCTATTATACCAGGATCATCAAAATATTTTTCTTCAAATACTGTGGTAACCGTAACAGCATAATTCTTATCTTCCATTAATCCTTTAAGAACGGCCACCATCAAGTAATTTTCATCTACCATTTATTACCCCCAAATAAAAATACCTTACTGTAAGTATAACAGTAAGGTATTATAATGTCAAATATGTCAAAGATATATCAAATCATACCTTCATTCTTAAATTTTATGATATCTTCAGCTGTATATTTGCCTGATAACATAACAAGTTTATCAACATATGATTTATCAGATTTGTTATTTTTTTCAAAACCTATTATGTATTCAAATAAATAACGTGAAATATAATCGGTTGTTTTATCAGGTTTAAGAAAAAATACACCTACTGTGTCTGTTTTGACTACAATAAATGTATTCGATTCAATTTCAGTAAGATCAACGTCAGAGAATTTATCAACGTATAGTATATTCATGATATATTACTCAAAACCCCTAATTTTTTTGCCACTTTTTTATACGGATCATCCTTGATAACAATACCAAAATAACAATGGGTACATTCTTCTGGTCTCATATCTGTTGTCCCAACCATATCAGGATCATAATTAAGAACTTCCATTGTTCCATGACATATAGGGCATACTTCAAAAATATCTTTTATTTTCATTTTATTCCTCAATAACTTTTTGTTTAATAAAACTAACTACATGACTACCATACCTAACATCTAATATATTAAAAAACTCATCTTTACCTAATACTTGTGGATATATTCGTAAGTATTCAACTGGTATTTTTTTATCCAATATAACATAAAATGGTTCAAATGTATTGTCATCTATAACAATCTTTAAACCTTCTGTATTTATCTTCATTATTTGATAAACTTATCAAATTCTTCTTTAGTAATATATTCTTCAACAACATGCTTTTTTAGTTCATCCATTGAACTAAAATGCAATCGTTTCAACATGAATTTAATAATATCTTTCTGTGAAATGGTATTGAATTGACAAATAGGGCAGAAATTTTCTGGAACCTCATACCCCCAGTAATCATCGTTCTCTTCTTCCCATTTTGAAAATTCTTCTTCATTTATAATATGATCTTTGCATAACACATGTCCTTTAACACATTCTACCATATCAGCTTCACCAATAGACATGTCATATCCACCTTCGATATGACCACATACATCACAAATAAAACTACTTGAACTACTGTTACTTACAAAACCCAATCTTATTTTTCCCATAAAAACCTCTTTTTGTATAAATACATATAACAGATTAAAATATTATATTATGATTATATACAAAGCAACTAACAATGTAAACAAAAAATGTTATATTGGCCAAACAAAATTTAATATCGAAATTCGTAAAAAACAACATTCATCAAACGGGTTTTTATTACATAATGCTATCCGTAAATACGGCATTGATGCTTTTGAATGGGAAGTAATAGATGATACTTGCCAATCAAAAGAAGAACTTGATGAAATGGAATACCATTATATCAAGCAATACCATAGTCATATTAGTGAATATGGTTATAATATGACATGGGGTGGTGATGGAATACATGGGTATAAACATACGGAAAAATCAAAAAAGAAAATGTCAGAATCATTAAAAGGCCGTCTTTCTGGTAAAAATAATCCCATGTATGGAAAAATTGGTAAATTACATCCAAATTTTGGTAAAAAACTATCAAAAGAAACAAAAAAGAAATTGTCAGAATCATTAAAAGGTAAAAAACATACTAAAAAAACAAGAAAAAAGATGTCAGAATCACATAAAGGTAAAAATAATATAAATTATGGAAAAACTGGTGATAAACATCATTCATCAAAAACATATGAAATAACATTCCCCAATGGCAAAAAACGAATAATAACTGGAATTAAAGAATTTTGTAGAAAAAATAACTTAACACCACAATCAATGTGTGCTGTGGCAAAAGGTAAAAATAAACATCATAAAGGATTCAAATGTAAATTGGTATAAAAACCCCGATCTATATTTCATGTTATTCGCCTATTATTTCAAAATTATCGGTAAATTCCTTTGGATAGAATACATATTTATTAATTCTATCTGGATGTGTTGGTTTTCTATCTGGAAAATGTATGATTACTGATCCATCGCCAAAAACAAAATAAACAATACCGATACCCCATTTAATATTGGGTAAATATTTTACTTTTTGTTCTTTTTCCATGATAAATAAGATATATCATTAAATATCGCCCCGTTATTACAGAAAACATCAACTTCATATCTTGTAGATGGAAAAAATTCTACTTTTTTAAATCCATCATTTTCTTTACATACGGTTTCAGTAATATCTACAATGGTATTCAACTCTTCACTATTAAGATTACCAACACCTTGAATTCTCGAAAAAAAAGCAAGAAACATAATCAATATGCATAATAAGGCAATACCTATATTATCACTCATCCGATTCTCCTATTCCACAAATTTTAATTTGATCTGGTAATAGTATTATATCACTATAACCTACCAATAGACACTTATCTTCTGTCCAATATGGACATAATTTTGTTTTTATTCTACCACTATTATAATCAATACTGGTTATTTCATAACAATAATCAGTATTTTTGGGTATGACACTTAAATCTCGAACATCTGACATGCAATACCTCTACCAATACACATATTACACATATTTCTAAAATTAATAGTTTTTGGGTTATTCCAGATATCTGAAATAAAATCCTGACAATATTGAACATTCAATCCTTCTACCCATTCACCCTCACCCTCTACAAAACTGCATGGGAAAAAATCACCATTCACATTAATATATGCACTAAATTTTGCGGATTCACATGGTTCTGACATCTGAATCATTTCTTTTTCATTAGGATATCCTTTTATAGAATTGATAAATTTTACAGCAGAACATGAATCAAAACCAAATCGAATACCATAATGCAAACAAGTATCAACAATCTCTGTAAAGTGTTTATCTGTCAATGGTGTGAAATTAATACCACGACCTTTCTTTTTAAGAGATAAGAACACAATGGCATTAAGTTTTTTAAGACGTTCATCACCAGTGAGAATATCTTTGATTGTTTCTTTAACCATATCAAATGTTTCTTCTGAAATCATTATATGTATGTTGATAGCCTGATTCATACCTCTATCAGTCAACATTTTTACTGTGTCATAGCAGATATTTTTATCTTCATATCGTGATACAGCTACGGCACCACACACCTTTGATAATTCATCTGCTGTATCATCATATAATTGAGCAACAGTAACATTAGGAATGACACCATTATCCTTGCAATATTTCATTATTTTTATTGTATCTGGATTACTGGTGCAAGTAGCATCAACACCAAATGCTATTTGTGTTACAGTTTTTGGAAGTTTTTCAAAGATTGATACAAAAGTATCATAGCTCATATTACTACCGAATGGATTATTGGACTTATAACAGAAAGAGCATAATTTACCCATCGGTCCTGAACAAATTGTTGAAAGTTCAAGATCGACAATTATCGGCCCATATTTACAGTATGATGGATCATCATCTTTAGTATTTCCATATGTTAATGTTTCGCCTGTCTTTTTATCAAAAATGCAATTAAATCCATCATAATGAATTACCTTGCCATCTTCATTATCAACAATTATTAAATCATTAGATATATATGTAGTATCACAATTTTTCACATTTCCATCCATTATAATACCTATGCACTTATTGGTTCCGTTTGCGTTTCTATGATATTTTCTGCCTTCTTCATCATACCATTTACTTTATTCAAACAATCGTTGAATGACATGTCACCCATACGATGTGAACGATAAAGACGATATGCCTTTTCTTCACACCACAATCTTAATTTATAATCCTCAAATGTTTCATCTTCGTACCGTTTTCCAGATGCCATTATTATCTCCAATCGTTATTACAACATTGTCTGTTGTTAATAAATACTTTTTCAAATCTATCATTATTCATCATAATAGATCTAAATTCATTATAAGTTATATACTCCGTAAAAATAGGTATTCTATAAACGAGATACCTATTTTTTATAATATTATCTAAATGATCAATATCAATGACAATATTCATATGTCTCATTAAAGTATGATCATATCTATGGGTATGTTTATAATCCCATAATAAACAAATATTATTTGGTGTAATGTATAATCTCATATATCTTCCACATCATCCCATTTTACAGTAACAATTATCTTGTCATCATTTTTCTTCACATTCTCAATGTGATAATTATACTTCAAATTATAATAATCGTCAATTATGAATGAATAAATTTCTTCATCATTGATCAAATCAACTATATCTGGTGAATAATCATCAATATCCATTATCACATCACGATCAATTTCATCAATTTCCACAGTAATATGTGGCGGATCTACTTCTTTAGATCCCCAATATTCATATACACCGATACTTGAATCATCAACATATATCGGTGGTGGATCATCAGTCAGTATTTCATTCAAATCATCTTGAAATTTATCAATAATGTCAATATTACGCATAATACTCCTAACTTGTTTGGTCCCATTCAGGAATTTCAGCGGCATCGTATAAATCATTTCTAAATTGTCTTACCAGTTTCTCTAACACGGTATCGTTTACGATACCGATATTGCGTTCATATGTGCCAATAATATTTCTTGCAAATAAAGTTATACCATCCTGTAACAACGGATATTGAACTTCTTTGACTTCATATTCTTTCTTTATATATCTTATTTTATCCATAACATTCACCATTATATTTTATCATTAAATAGCCGGCAGCATTATTTTTAGAGAATTTTATCGATTTATCAGAATAATAAAAAACAGCATTGTATAATTTTTTTGTTATTTTTTTATCATTATAATCAGCACAACATCCGACACCTATAAATAATGCATCTAACTCATCTTCTGATATATTAATGATATACTCTTTCATTTATCAAATTCTTTGGTATGTTTAAAGTATAATGTGGCAACTTCTCTATTTTTTCTCGCATCATACATACCAACAGTCGTATAGTCAAATAATACTGTATATATTGGGTATGTATAATATATTGTGCTTCCAGAACACCCACCAAGAGCAATTCTCAACGCATCAATCTCTTCTTGTGTTATATCTACTATATATTCCATTCTTTAAAATGTAAACCTGTTATATTTCTGGAATGTGTATATTGTCTTGATGATATATTTGGAAAAATATCTTTTACCGATTGATATATACTTAATACATATTTATTTGCACTATATTGCTGGGAACCAGAACATCTTCCAGTAGCAATAATCATAGATTTAACCTCATCTTCTGTCAGATCAACAATATATTCTTTCATGGTAATCTGTATTTACATTGAAATACCTCGTCGGTTAATAATTCATCATACACATTTGCCAAAATATCATCCCTACATTCAGGAAAATAAACATCCACAATATATGCTATAGAACTTAACATCATTGAATATGGGGTTGAATCACTAATATCCGTTAATATAATGGTATAGTATAAAGATGATACTTCATCTTCTGTCAGTTCAATCATGTATTCTTTCATAACATCTTATGCCATGTTGGTAATTTATAATCACATTTAAAAATATCACAACATTCGAGTATATCATATGAGTTGGCAAGAGCAGAATATTCTGTTAATGGTGATAAGATTCTATACATACCGGCAAATGATGTATTATCATAATATGATGTTTGACCAGAAACAAGAGATAAAGCATTTATTTCATCCTGGTCAAACTCAACAATATATTCTTTTTGATTATGTTTGCTCATCCTTTAATATTACTTCAATATTGGTAATCAATTGATTCAAGATATATTCTTTTTTATATTTTAAATCATATTCCCATATGACATATACACAATACCCATTTGATTCTAATTCATATATTCTATTTTTATCATGATCCCAAATATCAATAGATTTTTTCTTCGTTTTTGGATTGATATCATTGTGATTAAATAATAATGGATTCATATGCCAATAATCACCAAAAAACTCGATTATAATTTTATCATTAATAATGATATCTGGAAAATAATATTTATCACTTATGTGAATCGTTTTTCTTTCAACTTTGAAACCATTTCTTTTAAGAAAATTGAATATAAATTCCTCTTTTTTGCTTCTGTTTATAGAATAATTATCTGATAAAGGAATTTTACCTTTGGCCCATGATTCCTTCATTTTGTCACTTCTTATTTTTCTTTGATTATTATCTTTAAATTGTTTTATGGCATTTTGTCGTTGTTTTTCTTTAAATTCATCACTTCTTTTTTTACCAGTCATTCCATTTATGACTTTTTTCCTATATTCACTATTATTCCATTTTTCTTTTGAAACTTGTGATATTTTTTTCTTTATTTTATCTATAGTATCTTTACTATGTTTTTTTCCATAAAAAGGATTATTTTTCCCCGATCTTGGTAAATGTTTAACACAAAATCCACTTTTATTTTTCTTACATAGTTCTTTACCACAAACACTACAATATTTTTTCATTGGTTTTTACCTTCTATATAAATACTTATAGGAGGTAAAAACCATCATAAACTATTGAAATCACCTTAACAGAATTTATAATTACATTCAGGACATTTCCCACCTGACCATTTTTCACCAAGTTGATGTCCACATTTAGGACACTGATCTTTCAGATTATCTTGCCAGGAAGGTTGTGTTTGATATACCATGGCCTCACATTCAGGACACAAACTATCATTTTCAACTTCTGTGAAACAACCAGCACATTTCATAATATTATCTTACCACTTTATAATCGAGATTGTCAAGAAAAAAATAAACAATGTCTTCTACCCTGTTGGTTTCATCGTTCAATGATTCAAATCTTATAAGTGTATGATAATATTCATATCCTTTAATAGAAATATATACATTATCATTATATTCAGTGATATCTGTGATAATATATTCTTCTCCAACACTAAGACCATCTTTAATGGCCCAATTTTCAAGTTCTACATCAGGATCACCGATATCATCTATTGTTTTCAATCGGACAGTATCACCGATTGATACCTTATTATGTTTCATGGCAATGCATTTACATTTCCATGAACCGTTAATCTCTTGTCGAAGAACACGATATAATCCATTACCAATACGCAACAGACCATTCTCTTTAACTTCTTTCATAATATAACCTTTTATATTTTCATTTTTACATCATATCCACAATATAGTATAGTTATTATAAAAAGTCAAGGATTTTTTTAAAAGGATGTGTATTATGGAAAATCAAGGAGATAATGATATTCAGGTCATAGAAAATGAGGTGATTAAAGAAGTTCTTAATGATTTCCCTTCATTATATGATGATTTGGACTTCAATGAGTATACAATTAAGGATAAACTTGAAAAAAATGCTTACCTTTACGAACAGTTTAGGATTTTATGGCTCCAAGAAAAAAATAAACTAAAACGAATAGAATTATTAAAAGATAAATATATTGGTGATCTTTATCAAGAATTAAAAAATGGTGATAGAAAATTATCAAAAGTTGAAATCGAAAGATATTATATACCATCTGATGAGAAGGCTATAAAATTTGAAAAGCTATATATGAGACAAAAAATAAGAGTAGAGACATTTGAAGCACTGGCCGATGCATTCAAACAACAGTCATACAATATGAGCACATATATTAAAAATTTACAATTATAATGGATATACATTTAGTATTATACGATAATCTCAATATACAAGTAAACACAAACAGTAAAGAATATCTTGATGCACTTCAAGATCATCTTACCGAATACAAGAAAGGATTCCGATTCATGCCAAAATATAAGCGTGGTGGATGGGATGGAAAAATATCTGTATTCAAAAAACAAACACGAACATTTCCATATGGATTATTGTTCGATGTAATTAGATTTACAAAAACCAGTTTTCCAGATCTTAAACTTGTTGTATCACAAGATGTAAAGAATTTATTCAAAGGTATATCACCAAAAGATAATGATTATACATTGTCATTATATCCATATGATTATCAGAAAGATTGTGTTGATATATTATTAAGATCAAGCAAAGGTATAGTTGTGGTTGCTACAGCTGGTGGTAAGTCACTTATTATTTCATACATTGTAGATATAATTAACAAATATATTACTGATAATAAATCTCTTATCATAGTCCCAACAAAACAATTGGTCCAACAATTTAAAGGTGATATGTGCGGGTATGGTATGAAATCACATATAGGTATTGTCGATGCTGATCATAAAGAATTTAATAATCAAATTGTAATATCTACTTGGCAATCTTTGCAGAACCAAATGGATAAGCTAAATACGTTTAATACTGTTATAGTTGATGAAGTGCATACTGCGAGAGCAGATGTATTGTCAGAAATACTAAGAAATTGTATTAATGCTAAATTTAGATATGGTGTTACTGGAACATTACCAATGGATAGACTTGAAAAATTGAATGTATTATCATATCTCGGACCTGTGTTCAGAGAATATACTGGAAAGGTTCTTGCTGATCTTGGTTATGTGTCAAAATGTGTAATAAAACAAATATATATAAATTATAATAATACATACACAGGTGATTATAATACTGTAAAATCAGAAGTATTTTTTAATCAATATAGGCTTGGATTAATTCGTCATATAGTAGAATCACATAATAATAGCATTTTAATTCTTGTTGATAAAGTGGAAAAAGAAGGTATTCCACTGTATAAATGGTTATCAAAGACTGTGAAAGATAAAATTGTTGTTTTCCTTTCTGGAAAAGACAAAAGTGATATTCGTGATGAGTGGCGCAAAACAATGAACAATGAAAATAATATTATTTGTATTGCCACATATCAAATATTTCAACAAGGTGTGAATATTCCATCACTAAGAACAATTATACTGGCCTCAAGCACAAAATCATATATTAGAGTAATACAATCACTCGGTAGAATACTTAGAAAACATGTATCAAAAAATCTCGGTGGGGCAGAAATGTATGACATTTGTGATAATGTAAAATTCTTAAAGAAACATGCTGCCAATAGAAATAAATATTATGTTAAAGAAAAACATGACATACTTGAATTTACATTAAATGAATCTGACGGAGTTTATGAATATGAATGATGAATTAAATATATTACACCTAACACTCAAAAGAGAATGGTTTGATATGATTGCCAGTGGTGTTAAAAAAGAAGAGTATAGAGAAATTAAAGAATATTGGGATTCGAGATTAAATAAAGAATATGATGTGGTATTATTTAGAAATGGTTATAATAGAACATCACCAGAAATGATGGTTGAATTAAAAGATATAAAGAAGGGCACAGGAAATAAAGATTGGGGTGCCCCAAATGAAAAAGTATATATATTAGAATTAGGTAAGATTTTATATATTGATATGAAAGATGTAGAAATTATGAAAGATCAATAATAAATTTTACTTTCTTCTTATTACCTAAACCAATTTGTTGATAATCATATTCAAGCGAATCCGATATTTGTGCCAATTCATATGTAAAATCTACCATATCAGATGGATATGTGAGTATCATCGTATCATCAACAACTTTAATTTCGACAGTATTACCATCAATATCATATTTTCCAGATTTTTTATTCCGAATAATATTCTTTATTGATTTCGTATCTGTTTGTTTTATTTTCGCTTCAGTAAGATATTTATTTATTACTTGTATTGTTCTCATTCTTCTTTCATTATTGTTATATTATCTGTTTCACCTTCATCAATCAAATTATCGAATTCATAAAAATAATCAAGGAAATGATCAAATTTCATTCCTAATTTATTTTGACAAGTTTCCATAAGTTTGAAGTGAAATTCATCTACAGGTAATGATGTATCAATATGATAAATATCCTCTCCTTCAAATATTACATCATCACCATTTTTTATAATAAGTTTACTCATCTGTAACACCTATTCTATACAAATATGGATCATTAACTTTTTTATTATCAGTGTTTGTTTGATTGTCATTATCAATAATCTGTCCAATCATATCAGTTAAACTATCTATATCAATACATGAAGATCACTCATGGTATTGATAATATTTTCATCAACAACATGATCCATCCCATTTGAATTATTTATAATAATTCTTTCGCCATCTGTAGTTACATTACTCATCACATCACCTTTTAATAATATGTTATATCTTGTAGTCTTGGATAACCGTTATCCAACAACCATTGCTCTGGGATATCTCTATAATACTTATACCCATTCTGTTTCATAAATTTTATAAGTATCTTTCCTCTTGGATTTTTTACTCCAGAACTAAGGTATCTTACAACTTTATTATATACTTTTTTATTAATAGAATTCCAAGATAAATCTTTCGTATTAACTATGATTGGTTTTGATCCGAGTATAACGACCAATTGTTTATAAAATGGTGTATCCACGATTGATTTATATTTACCAGAATCATAAAACGTATCATATTTCTGTCTAATAAATTCTATATCTACTTGTCTTTTTATTTTCTTATTTCTTTCTTTAACTCTTTCGATAGCAGTATCAACGTCAATATCAGCAAATACCATTGTTACGTCATACCCCATCTGTTTAAGTTCATCAGTTCTTTTTTTAAAAATACCAAGATTTCCAGATGTGGTATCGAGATATAATGGGAGAAGTGAATTAAGAGTTAGAATATAATCCGATTTAGAAAGTTTTTTAATGGCCTTTTTGTTATTAAGATAATCCCCACCAAAATGCTCAGTCCATTTATCTGTATTGACTACTTTAATTGGATAAGAACCATCAGTGATTATTTTCTTAACAATAGTTGTTTTACCGGCAGCCGGCATTCCGCCAAGCATTACTGCTTTTAGAATTCCTTTGTCTAATATACTTTCTGTGAGAAAATTTTGAAATCTCATTTTACCAACTCAAAATGTACCAAATCATTAAATACCTGATCATGAATATCTTTATCAGAATCCCAATCACCACCAAATCTAACCTTATTAGATATAACACCTTGTTTATATAACATATCGGCTATACCTAATACATATCCACCAAAAAAATAAAAACTCTTTGTATCATTCCATCTAACATGTGGTGGTGTTGAAAAATATGGTGCTACATCAACAGCCAATGACGGGGCATGATTATGTTTTCCAATACGATGAATGCCGTCGATCTTTGATTTTCCTTCTTTATACAATCGTTGTTGTCTTTCTATACTTCTATGACCTTCAAGAATTATACAATCATAGTTCTTTACCACAGTTTCAAATAATATTTGTAAATCTTCATGACAGGTCGATAGTCTTTCTTTACTTGTCTTTCCGAACTTAGGCATGATAAAACCCTCCAATATATAATATATTTATATAAAAGAGGGTTTTATTTTAATAATTCAATGGTAAATTCTGAAATGATTTATCTGATAATCGTTTAGCGGTTTTAGTATCGGATCGATAACACCTTATATCGTTCTGATCACAAAACTCTTCTGGACATTTATCATAATATCCATATGATTCAAAATCGTTTCTATAATCGCCTGATGTGATATCAGATAACTCATCAAGAGATACTTTGAATATACATCCACATTTACCACATTCACCAATATATTCAAATACTTCTTTTTTGCCATTTTTTAAGAATTTCAATTATTTCTTACCTCATCAAATGTATATTCTTTAACAAATCTACCATTTCTCCAGATCAATTCAAGATTTTTATCATCTTCAAATCTACCACCTTTACTGGCCTTCCAAGGGGCATCTACCGGATTCTTTCTAACACCAAACCACTTACCATTAATTTTAATTGCAGAACACTTCATAGCGAACTTATAGGTATCACGGTTCACTTGTTGAAGTAACCCACCACCACAACCAAATGCTAGGTTATCAGCACTAAATCCACCATCTTTAGCATAAGACAAAATATCATCAATGTCATTAGGCCCGCCAATACCATCACCCTGAATAACTCTTACATTATTAAGAACCTTGTATCCTTTATCATTAATAACAGAACCAAACTTTTCATCAAGAAGTTCGAGGCACTTCTTAACAACAAATTTAGGTTCACCACTATCAGGACGAATAACAACGGTAGCTCCAGAATCAACAATCTGTCGTCTTAGTTGTTCACCCCAAATATTACTGATAGCATTATAAATATCATAACTATCAGAAACAACAGCCACAATGGCATCCTTCTTGGCGAATTTATCTAACATATTTTTATATGCCAAAGCCTCATTTTCTTGTCCCCAAGAGGTAATGGTACTGTGTTCCGCTGCCGGAATACTAAAACCAACCATTTCTTCGGTATTATAATAATCTTGAGCTGCTAAAATACCAGCTACAGTATCAGTTCCCATAAAATTGACAAGATGTGCCATGCCACCCATATCCGCGGAACCTTGACTACTTACTCCACGATATCCAAAATCGTGTAACTTAAACATAATACTATTTGGATCACCAGTTTCCTCAAGATATTTAAGGATAACCTTTTTCATTTCCCAACTTTTAGTACAAACAGTGGTAGGATACCAAAGTTGTAAAAGTCTGGTTTCGATCCATCCTGGAAGCCAAAAAAATCTTGGATCAGTATTTCTAACGGTTACCAATGGTTGACCAGGCTTATAAATACCACCCTCTTTTACCGCTCTAATTTCAAGAGGATATCTACCCATATTCTTGATCATCAACCATCCTTCTTTATTGAAGGGCAGTCCGTGATCATTCCAGAATTTTTCTGCATAATCAATACTAAAACCACACGGAACAAAACTTAAAATTTCTTTAAGAATTGCTTGTAATCCAAAAAATTTTAATTCATCACATCCACCACGACTTTCAATGTAGTAATATGTTTCCTCTGCACCATCAGGGAATTGTAACCAGTGGCTTACTTTATAGCTATCCGTCTGTAAAATCAAACTATTATCTCTTTTCATTTTTATCTCTCCTTTGTATCAATAAACCTTGGAGTTTATAATTACCCGGTAGAACAACCTACCGGGATTTGTAAAATGTATTCAATTTGATTCTCTGTTTTTCTTGTTCCCATACCCAAGGGAGATACCAATTCCACCATATTCTTTTGTATAATCGGCAACTAAACCCCTTTGGATTACGATCTTTACATTTATCAGAGAATCTATATTTCATTATTCATCTTCATCAGTAATGATTGATAATTGACCACATGCGGCCCCAGCCTCCACTTCTGCCTTAGTGGCAATCGCAATTGCTGCATCATACCCGTTTTCTTCTAATTGTAATAGTATTTCATTCGTCATATCTTTTTTCATTTAAAACCTCCACTAATGTTAGTCCTTTATACTTTTTTCCATATTTTATCACTTTTGATATATATGGATATTTAATTCCAAAATAATCAGCACATTCCTTTATTGAATTAAATATAATATTTAATTCTACACATTTAATTTTTTTCCTACGTGATTCATGGGCCTTTTTTCTACCATCTATATATCTTTTATCGGTTTTTGATAATATTGATTGTTTTGTTCGTAGTTCTGGATTATCAATATATCTTTGTTTGGTATTCATACTTTGTATGTTTATCCTATTTGGATTATCAATATATGATTTTTTCATATAAATAGATGTTTTATCTCTTTCTGATTGTTTTTTATATCTTTCTTTTTGTGATTTACTCATCTTTTTTGATATTGTTTTATCATTCTTATGCACATCCTTCATTATACTACCATGTTTCTTTCTTTTTTCTTCCGTCCACCGTCTTTTTTGTAAATCACTTAATTTCTTCTTATGATAATCACATACAATATAACCTTCTCCCCCACTCGTCATATTGTATGCCATGTGTGAAGGTGGATATGTATTATAATATCCTATATAAAATTCTTCATATTTATTTAAAAAATAAATATTATTTATATCATCATGAATAACATGAAATTCAAAATTATCAAAACCATATTTTTTGAAAGCATTTGATAATGCTGTATTACAATTGGATATTGATCGTCTATGACCAGATATCCTTTCTGATAATGATCTTTGTGTTTGTCCAATGTAGACAACCTTATCATTATATTTTATACAATAAATTATCATACCAAATTTTGTTGTTTAATGATACCATCACCCATATTATTGGATTCGGATACATCATTTGGATTAATTGGGCTTATTTTAACAAAAAAATGTTCTTTAGGAAAATAAATCTTCATTTTTTCAATATCAAAATCTTCCGGCCTTGCCATTGTAAGGTTAATTGTTGTTTTTAGATTACTTTTTGTTCTTACTTTACCCATTTCCTCAAGAGTAATCTTATTCTTATACGGTATTAACCAATCCCTATATTCTTCATCAAAAGAATGGACACTAAACTGTAATGTCACATTATCCTTTATAAAAGAATAATCGGAACCATTTACACCGATTGTTGAAATATAATGATGCACTTGTGTTTTGGGCAAAATACGATCAATTAATCTAATGCTGGATACAACATTGTTAATATTCAAAAACGGTTCGCCCATACGAGTATAATTAATCTTAAACTCTTTTGATTCTGCTGGATAATAATCAGGATTCTTATCAAGAATGAATTTAACCTGTTCGACAATTTCTTCTTGAGTAAGATTTCTACACCTTTTCATTTTGCCAGTGGCGCAGAATTTACACCCAACAGGACAACCAGACATTACAGAAACACCAATCATCCATCGCTCATTTCTGGAACCAAGTTCACCATTTTTTAATGCATTTTGTTTTCTGCCAACGGCATCCTTCGTATAATATGGAAGATATGTATCTGTCACTTCTATTGGATAACCATCACTGGTTTCCAACATATATACGACACCATTGGCAAATTCTTTTTTCTTTATCTCTCTCAACATTATATCACCTATCAAAGTATTCCAATATAGATTCCATCAATGGTTTATGTTCATCAACAACATTCCAAATAACAACCTCATCTAATGGAAACCAACGTAACTCATCTATGTCATCATTTGGTTTTGGAGTTCCACCACTATATTTAACGATAAATAGAGTAGTGGTTATTTTATCCACCTCTTTTCTATATCTCCAATCATCAACAACGAAACTGCCGACATAAGCAAGATCTGTTTTACAAATATCAAGTCCAGTTTCCTCTTTTACCTCACGAACTACAGTTTGTTCCCAAGTTTCACCAGGTGGGACAAACCCACCAATGAAACGATATTTTGGTTCTACATTTCTTTTACCCAAAAGAACCTTGATATTACCATTATTGTCCATTTTGAATATACAAGCATCAACAGTAGGAATGCTCTTCGGATATTGATTATTAACAGCCCAAATAACACCCTTTCTGAAATCAGGCGTCTTTTTTACCTGTTTCGATACTACCCGACGAACATCGGTCCCTGACACATATACAGTCTGTTCAATTTCAATACACTCGTATTTTCCACTGTAATACTTGATAAATGAATCTCTTGAACCATAAAGATACACATTATCTTTAGGTCCGGTCATATGTTTGATAAGATTATCAAGTTTATTTGACCATTCGATATCACTATATGTATCATTTAGATACAATACTGATACATCTGGAAATTTATCAAGTATCATGGCCCGTCTAGCTTCAAAATCTAGCGGGTTATACATAGAACATTTTACAGGGGAAAGTCCTAATACAATGATTGTTTTGTAGTGTGAATCCACCACTTGTTTGATAAGGTCCATGTGACCTTCTGTAAGATTATCAACTTGGAATCTGGCGACAATAACACCAACATCTTTCTTTTCCATCACTTCAAGCCTCCTTCTTGTATCAATAAACCTAATTCGGTCTTTTTGATGGTTTTTTTTGATTGTTTATTCTATTTTAATATATTTATATTACTCTGTCAAATATCTTTCGATATTTTTTCTATTTCTTTCAAAAAGTGTTTTTGCCGTATAATGCATGTATTTCAAGGCACCATCAATCGGTAACCATACAAATCCATCAATTTCAGGACGAATTATACCTTCTGGTGTGGTATATGTAGATTGACAATAGATATCATCATAATTCCATTCATCAAGAATTACTACAAATCCATGAAGCCGTTTATTCTTGTGTCTATATGTTTCCATACCAATATCAATACAACGATGCCAGTATTCGGCAATAACAATATTGGTTTCTTCATATACTTCACGATACATTGCATCTTCATGAGTTTCATTCTTATCACAAAGACCTTTTGGAATATTCCACAGTTTCATATCATTTCCAGTAGAATGAACAAGAAGAATTTGTTCATTGTAAATGATATACGCTCCACAAGTTGTTTTCATTTATTTACACCTCTTTTCTTAAAACTCCAGTTATCCATACCATGAGCATCACGTTTAAGTTCATCCGAAAATTCTGGCGCTTCTTTATCTTTCACCAATGTATTACCAAGATACATATCAATTTTTTGATGCATGGTATATACATCAATAATATGATGTAATCCAATATTTCTCATATTTGGATTAACAATTAACTCGCCACCTTTTTGTCTATAAAACCCATTTCTACTATGATTCACCATAAAAATTGGAGAATCAAGATTGATATGGATTTTATCAAGAATATCACGATTGCCAAATTTACGATGAAATTCTTTTACAGAATCAGGTCTGTGGATATAATAACGATCTGACATAAAGAAACATCTTTTCTTACCAAGAATAAGATCTTTTATTTCTTTATCATCTGTTACCGTATCCACAAATTTCTCAATATCTGTGAATGCTTTGGTAACATCTTTACCATTTTTTGTCTCTGTAATTGTCAAAATGGTATAAAGATCACCACAAACACTAACAGTGTATGATTGTGTTATAAAATGAAATGGAATATATCTTTTATCAATGTCAACCATTGAATATGACATATCCTTTAGAAATGCCTGTTCATCAAAAGAAAGATCAGGAATACTACCATCAAGATAGTATTCCTGTGTTTTTCTTACCCAAACAGGGTATTCAGAATGATAACCAATGTTATCATAATAATCATGAAATTTACTGATTATCCTCATTATCAATATCCTGGCCCAAATCACTTTCAAAATAACCTACAGAATCAAGGTATTCTTCGATAAATTGGTAAAGGTCATTAATTTTGATAAGATCTGAATTTTTCAATTCATCTCGATGGATATCAATCTCGTCAATCACATCAATGGCAGAAACCGACAGGACCACTACACCATCATACATCTCATCCTGTTTCTTTTCCCATTCCTCAGTTCCAAGTGTATGGATCAACTCATACAGGTAATACATTTCATCCATTACCATTTCATCAATGGTTTTGTTGGTGATGTATCCCTTAATCTCCTGCATATACTTATCGATATAACCTGTGATATTTTTCCGTTCTCCACCATACGCTGTTACAGGAACATTAGGAAAAACATCATCCATTACATCATCATAATAAACATCAATGGTATTACTATTGGAAGATCCACTGACATTACCATAGTTTCTATAACCATATGTAATTTCAGAAATATTATCTTCAATCTCTTTGTTAAAAACATCAAAATTGAAAAGATCATCACTTTCAATAACATTGGCTTCGGCCAGGACATAAGTGGTTTCATCCTTGCGGATTCTTACTTGTCCAGCAATACCCTGTTTGCTGATGCAGAGAGAAATGTCATGATTTGCGTTGATATATTCATCATCGGTATGTGAAAACCGATTGCCCATATCATGATGAGAATGAATAACACCAATAGTAGGGATATCAACATGACCCTTAACAAATACATTAACAACGGTAACCTTTTGCTTAGGAATAACAATATCAGTGATGGTATTGGTTTCCTTGTCACCTACAAGATATGCCAACCATTCCATATGAGGAAATTTCCGCATCAGAATATTGATCTTCATACTGGCAACAGAAGTGATTTTTACATCAACTGGATCAATATCAGCTGCCTTGGTATCAATTTCAATATCTGTTTCCCAAAATGTCTCGCCGGCACGACTTCCCACGATTGATTTTGATTTATTATCAATCTGGAGTGGATAATTGGTTACACCTGGATCACTTGGAATATTTGTAACATTTTGGTCAGTGTTGTTTAACTTATTCATTTCGTTTTGTATCCTCTGTATTGCTTCATAAAATGCATTCATATCATTAATTACTCATTAATATAATATATTTTTTATTATTGTCAAGAATTATTTAAAAGTTGAAAAAATCTTCAATATTACCGGCAATCTGTTTGTCTGAATTTGTCAATATTTTATATATGGCGAATCCAGCAACAATTTGAGCCGGTGCAATAAAAGATGGAATAATTGTATATCCATCCTGTGACCCATCAGGGTTGGTATCCCATTCAGCAACTGCCGAATTGATACTAAAATGGAATCCATTATACCCAACCTTCATGTATACCAGACCATTATCACGAGCAAACTGTTGATTATTCAACTGTGATTCGTGATTATCTGTGCAATCTACAAACCAGTCAAAATTTTCAAGACCATCGTGAACAACCGGATTAAACCGAAAAGGATATCCGATTATATGGTTACCAGGACGCATCTGATCAATAAAATCTTTCAACAATGTGGCCTTATTCTTTCCAAGGGTATTATATGGAACATCCAAACGTGGTAGATTATGAACTTCTACAATATCATCATCAAACATAACGATTTCATCCACACCAGCCATGGCCAGACCCTTGGCAAGAGACCACCCCACACCACCAACACCAACCACAATAATTTTCTGATTGGTGTTAAGATTCAAAGATTCTTGACGATCATAAATATCAGGCATATCATTTCCCCATTTTGTTAATTTTTTTATTATAAGAATAGTATAACACACCAGTAAAGAATGTCAAGAATTATTTCACTTGTTCTATGGCAGTGTTATTCTGTAATTGTTTATGATTTTTTAACGCATTGCTATACGCGGACGCAAATATCCACATAAGAAATGCCGTATAAATAAAACATGCCCCTATGGCCAATCTCCATGAATCATAACCAGATTTCCATTCAAGGATACCCCATGTGATAATTATCACATAAATAAACGCCATCAAAGAAAATATTACGATAGGAATGATAGTCATATGTAAAATTGGGTATACCTTATTAGGATATACCCTTGTTTTTGTGGTTTAATCTACGCTCCAAACACCAACATCACCCGCAAGATTTTGATTAACATTAGTTGATTCAATACCGGATCTGGCATTTCGAGTATTGGTGCGATTATCGGATTCTGATACCTCTGCGTCATCATCAAGAAGATGTTTTTTAATGGTATCGAACCGAGACAAACCGCGGGGATTACGAGTTCCAAGGCTATACTCATTGATCGTTTCCAGAACAACCAGAGACTTTTTAGCCATATCCAAAGCCTTTTCCTGATCACTCACATCAACCCCTGAATAAGTAAAATCGCCCCAACAATCAGAACTATTACTCAAAGAGTGATAATGACGGAATTTCTGATGTCCAATAATCTTTACGACACGAATATTTTCAACCTTGAAATCTGAATTTGCCCGAATTTCAATGCAAATAGGTGTCATAAGACGCTTGGCAAACTTAGGATCAATCCGTTTATTATTCACGTATTTAGGTGCATATACGCAATTAAAATACCAATAAATACGTCCACGTCCATCACCGGCAACAGAAAGACCTTGATCGGCAAATTCTCTTGACACAGGTGGGATTGTGATACGTTCCCGAATTTTTTCTTCATATTCCTTAATTTTTTTATCAAGTTCACGGGCCTTTACACGATATGCCTCGTTAAGATCTGATTTATGACGATCAATAATTTCATTGGTCTGTGACTTGGCTTCTGCCAGTTTTTCCTCATATTCTTTCTTGAGGTCATCTTCTGGTAATGATACTTCATCAGTAACGGACATTACCATTACCCGATTACCAACACGGACAGTAATACCATCTGCCTTGATATTATCTACAATACCCTCATCAATATCCGTTGTGGGATTGATCACATCATCAAGATTAAAAATTTCCATTATTCCCTCTATACTGTTAAATTATCGTTTTTCATTTTCAATATCTGAACTATAATACACTATTCGGGTAATGTCAACAAAAAAATCCGTATTATTCTATCTATAGAATAATACGGATTTAATCATTATCTAAACCATAATTTATACTATCTATACACAAGTAATTGAGCTTCGTTTTATTATAGGTCAACCAAGTGTGTATCTCTATGTAGTATATAAATTATTTTTAGTATATTTGTATAATGGCCATTATACGAGTGGCCGTTTTATCAGTCAAAACGGCCAAAACCATACTACTAATCTAATCATCTAACTATATCATAATAATCTAATTTAGTTGGAATGATAAAGGACAAAGCGTTTATCAGACCGAATGGGTGTTATTTAATAAGGGAAAAAACACCCAAAAAATACCATCTATTATCTAATAATCTTAAAATTTAGTCAAGTCAGGTCCATGTCATGATATTCACCATAAATATATGTATGATAATTTATAAAGTTACTAATACAATAACAAATAAATGATATATAGGCCAAACAATTAAAAAACTTAATGAACGGCGAAATAACCATATATCATCGGCAAATAATGGATCAAAAATATATTTCCACAATGCCATTCGTAAATATGGTATTAATGCTTTTGAATGGGAAGTAATAGATGATACCTGCCAATCAAAAGAAGAACTTGATGAAATGGAATACCACTACATCAAGCAATACCATAGCCATTACACCAAAAATGGTTATAATATAACATATGGTGGTGAAGGCACTCAATTATTCGGTAAATTAAATGGTATGTATGGTAAAAAACGAACACACCAAGAAAAAAGAGCTTATGAAACTTCACCGTAAAAACAAATGTATTGGTGATTCAAACCCCGCCGCAAAAACAGCCGGTATATATAAAATAACATATCCTGATGGTTCTACCAAAATAATAAAAAATCTACGAAAATTCTGTAGAGAAAATAATTTTGATAGAGGATCTATGTATAGAATATGTAATGGTAAAAAGAAATCACCATACAAAGGTTATTGGGTTGACAGACTTGACTATTCACATCAACAAAAAATTGAAATGTCAAAGTCTGTCAACCAACATAGTTAGTATTATTAACTACTTACAAATTCCGGCCACATCATAGGGCGTAATCTTGTAAGCCTTACCGGCCTCGATTACAGACGGTGCGTTCTGAGGCAGAACCTCTTCACCATCAATGTAGAAACGGAATTTCTGATACCCAGCGTCACGGGCGAATCCAAGAACAGTCTCTTTCAGGTCTGCCCCGACCTCTACATCATAGGTGTTACCGTTTACCTCAAAGGTTGCCCCATTGCCATTTCCTGTCTCTGCTACTTCCCACATAATAAACTCCTTTTGTTGTTGTTAAAAAGTTCCTTCAAATTATTTTTTATTGTTTACGTTCTCACTATAACCTGTTTCCAACTTCGTGTCAATATCTTTTTTCAATTTTTATTATTTTCTATGGTAGCGAAAATAATTTCAGAAAAACCATATTTTGACGGATTTTCTACCAAATCGGTAACAGATTCAACACTTATCACTTTAACACATGGTTTTCCGTTTGTCAAGCGACCTGTTACTCTCATATCATATTTTTTATCAACACAAACCTCATCACTGACAGTATATTGGTTAATATCACTCACAATCACATTCCTCCACGTTAAGATCGGTCCCACATTCAGGACAGGTATAATCTGATTCATACATCGAACAAGATACGGATGGATCTGGATCACTTTCACAAACACAGAATCCATCCTCATCTGGAACATCAAATTCATCGGCTACCTGACACACCATCAAACGAACAATTCAAACATTCCATGATTATATCTATTTCATTTTTGATTATGTGGATACTATATACTGTATTCCAGTGAATGTCAAGATGACAATAACCTAACCACCAATCATATTCTCAATGTATGTATGGGCAATCTTTGCAATAACCTTTACCTGCCACATACTATCCCATTCCACACTATCAGGGACAAACCCTTCTGGTAAACAACCATGTTCTTCCGCATACATATATGCTCGTATATGGTATTCATTTGTAGGATCAAACCATTCTGTCAGTGTCATTGTTCATACCTCATTATTAAGGACAATATCACAGTCCCTTGTTCCTGCAAAAGCATCAAATACTTTATCGTCATTAATGGTTATTGTGATATGGCCACTATCATTGGAAACTACAATCTTCTCAATAATATCGGGGAATTTAAATTCCTTAGTGACATCACTACAACTATCAAAATCTGTATGAACGATCATCTATCACCTCCCGTTTCCTTGATTATGTCTATACTATACAACATTTGGCAGGAATGTCAAGAGGAAAATCCTACATTTGTTCACGAATGGAAAGAAGGTAATATTTTTCTGTTCCATCGTTCTTTTCAAATGAAATAAGACCACCATCACTTTTAGGAATATACCCAAGACGAAACGTGAAGTCTTCAAAATCACCGTTAATCAATGACATAATATTATTAAATGTCTTAAACTCAAAACAAATGCTCATATTGGCATCATAATCGGTTTCACCAATATTCATTACCATACCATTAGCAAGAGGATTTACTTTGTCAGTGGCTTCCATATTGAACTTACCATCATCAACGGTAAAATAAATCTTACCAAAACCGGAAGCAATCTTTTTGATAAGACCGTATGTATCAATAAAATCTTGATCTAATTGTGTTTCATATACTGTATCACCAGAGATTTTTGGACCATCACCATTAAATACATCAACCATCATTTCTGCACAAAAGAAAAGATTACTCTTTTGTCTACCAGATTTAAGAATAATCTTTTCTTCTTTTAATGTAATATCAGCATTACCATCATCATCAGGAATTATCAAATCAAAATAAGTCTTTACATTCTTTGATACGTTTGAAAACATAAGTTCCCATGTATCATTATCATTGATACCAGTAATAATATCATTATCATTCTGGATAAGAACAATACAATTTGTCCCACGCATACCAACACGATATCTATCTTTGTTAAATATCATCTTAATATTATCAATACTATAATTACACGTTCCTCGTCTTAATAGATCAAGAAAATATGCAACATTCACTTTATTAGCCATACAGATTATCTCCTTTTATTCTTCTATCTTTTCTACACTTTTAATCGTAATATTTGATGTTCCAATCTCATATTTGATTTCATAATCATCAATAATTCTTGATCCCCATTGTTTGTTTGGATCAATTGGTCCTTCGTCAAATACTATATTCATTACTGGAAAACACTTTTGAAATTTCTTTGCTAATGTTTCATCCATCATTTTAATCACCTTTTTATGTATAAATTATACAAATTAGTAGCTTCATATTTTGATATACCATATCCATCAATAAGCCATTGTATAATTTCTTCTTCTTTTTTCTTTAATTTGTATTTTTTACCCTTATTCCACTTAATAAAACGTCTTTTTCGTGGTATTGCATTATACAAATAAGTATAAACCAATTCATCAGGAATGTCAAATAATCGTTCATTGATTTTATCAAGAATATCAAGACAATCGGTGTCATGTGATAACCACAACATTAACATATAAGCATTTACATCTTTTTTACTATACTGATATGATTTATCTTTATTATTGATAGCATTCAAGCAATCAAATAATCTATTTTGTCTTGCCATATCGTCTATCTCTACCTAACAACCAATCGTATACTGGTGTTCCATTAATTTTATCACCAATTTCTATAAAAATTGTTATACAAATAATTAATATCATTAATATCATAAAAAGTGCAATAGTAACTGGACCAAATGCTGAAAATAACATTATAATACCGATATCAAGCACATCACTGTCTTTGTTTGCAATATATCTATTATATATTATATTGCCAATAAATACAAACAAAGAACCGGCCAACCACCATATAATAAATTCGCCCATTGTTATTCACCTTTTTCTACAGATTCATCTTCAATATCGTAAGATACCCTTTTATGATACATAGATTCGATTTCTTTGACAAGAACCTTTTTAATAATTCTAATATGACCAATTCTCAATACATCAAGTTGTTCATCATCAATAAGATTGTTTATCAATTTATCAATAAATTCTTTATAATCCACTTCCTTCTTTGAGTTTGATACACTTCTGCATGCTGATTCTATAACATCACAAATCATAAGAATACATGATTCTGGCATGCTTGGTTTACATGACTTATATCTATAGTGATCTTCAATAACACTACCATTATATTTTGCTTTAGCCTTATTATATATACTACCAATCACAGTATCACCATGATGTTCAGATACAATGCGAATAATCATTTGATCTATATTCTGTTGTATCAATTTCATTACACCATCACCAATATGACGTGAAATATACTGATATGACACGGGTGGATCAAGATCATCATGAATATTAGTATCAGCTTCCTGATTTTCACTGAAATACTGTGGATTACAGATTTTACCTATATCATGAAGTTTAGCGGCAGCTACAAGCTCTTTACCATTGATACCATCAATCACTTTTGATACCGATTCACATAATACAGCCACATTGGCACAGTGTTTCTGTGAGCCAGGGGCAATATCTTTAAATCGTTCAAGAAGTATAAAATCATCACTTAATATATCATTGGCTGTTACGTCCATGTCGTTCCCTCATTTTTTATTTTATCAAATACTTTTCTTTCCGTATTTTTCTCTTAATGCATTACCTTGCATTAATATACGGTATTTTTTACCAACTTCTAATCTTTCTTCAAGAGAAAATTCACCAGATCTATCTATTATTGTTATTATTCTATCAAGTTCATTCTTACTAAGTGATAAATATATAATATCATCATAATGAACATCTATATATTTTTTTAATTTGATTATAATACCATTATAATCATAAAACGAACTGATAGAATCTATTAATCTAATAACCTCTGATCTGGTCATTTTAATAAGATATTTTCTATTAGATGCACTCATCACGTAACATTTTAATATACATATTCATAAATGATATTTCGGGAATGCTTACTATATCATTTCTGTAAGCACCTTCTGTAATATGAAGTATTGCTGTCATATCATTCTTAAATACATCACTTTCTGAATCTATTATAAGTTTGTACAAGTAATTATACAATCTTGTATAATCAACAAGATTACTTCGTAATACTTTCCTAACATTGCCAGGATCACACGATTTCATCGCATCAATAACATCTTGATAAATTTGATCAACATTAATAATTTTGATATCTGTTGATAATTTACCATCCACCACATTATATTTCAATGTGTTTATGGTGTTACGAATATCAGGATATGCCGATTTTACAATATCGATAACACTTTGACCGTTATATTCTATATTTTCTGATTTAAGAATATGAATACATTTTTTGGCTATCTCTTTAATAGGTGGATCTGGAAATACTATCAAAGGACAACGTGACAAAATTTCTTTAGTGATACGTTCAGGATGATTACATAACAATATGAATCTGGTGATATCTTGAACTTTTTCTATAAGATCCCTTAACATATCTTGAGCATGTGGAGAAATACGATCTGCCTCATTGATATATACTATTTTTATAGTATCACTAAAACCGATTGCCTCGGCAAATGGTTTTACTTTATCACGAATACCATCAATACCTGTTTCATCTGATCCATTTATTCTTAAAATTTCAGGCTTACGTTCATTAATGAGAACATCCATGAATGTCCCTTTACCTATACCTGGCGGACCAGCGATAGTTATATTCGGAACTTCATCAATACATTTCTTTAGTTTAGGTTTGATAGAATCATGTAAGATAATTTCATCAAACGTCTGTGGTTTATATTTAAATTCCCATAAATCATTCTTCATATCATTTATTCCATTATAAACTTCATATTACCACAATCCCATATGCGATCATAGCCATTAGCAAGCATATTAATATATTCTGTTTCATCTTTATTATAATACATCAATTCGCCATTGTTAAATAGT
>Ga0256843_1000639_pt1 | contig 29292 bp, 26 predicted proteins | sample AlvinellametaG_FD_191572 | JGI IMG/M metagenome (GOLD analysis project Ga0256843, IMG submission 191572) | Pompeii worm associated microbial communities from hydrothermal vent at the East Pacific Rise, Pacific Ocean - Alvinella | ecosystem: Host-associated > Annelida > Integument > Unclassified ... | reverse complement strand
CACTAACAATAACAGATACAAGTTTATCTAGTGCAGATGATTTAATAGCATTGATAGATAAAACATCCAATAGTATAGATGCAAACAGTGTAACAGATATAACAGATACATTGGCAGATTTAAATACGGTATATAATAGTAGTAAAATAACTGGACTGGGGGATGAAAATATCAATATAACTGACACTGGAACTGTAACTACATTGGATATGAATGATCTGTTAAATGAAACTACTGGGACTATATCCTTAACTGGAGCTGGTGATTTAAATATAACAATGGCTTCTGGTGAAACATTGGATTTAAGTAGTGTTACAAATAGTGTAAGTGGAATATTAAGTATTACTGATTCAAGTGGAAATGAAACGATTACAGGTACATCAGGTAGTGAAACTTTAAACTTAAATGGTGGAGATGATATTGTAGATTTAGGAGCTGGAGATGATACTGTTAATGTATCAATATCAGATTTAGATATCAACGATAATATAGATGGTGGAGCAGACAATGATACATTGAATATTACTGATAGTGGCACAATTGACAGTGCAAATCTGATTGATGTAGCAAATATAGAAACTTTAAATCTTTCTAGTGGTGATGATACAGTTACATTTGATGATAAAACTGAATTTGATAATTTTGTAAATGAATTTAGTAATGTAGTTGATGCAGGTGGAAATGATACATTGAGTTTTGGATCAATATCGATTGATGATGGAGCAGGAGGAGCTGTAGATTTAGATTTTACAAATTTAAGTGAATTTGAAAATCTTAATTTATCAAGTGATGCAGATAATTTAACAATAAGTGGAGATGAATCAAGTAATATAAATGGACTAAGTGGAGATGATAATTTTACTTTAGATTTCTCAAATATAGATAATTTTGCTATTAATGGAAGTAGTGGAGTTGATAATATTAATATTACAGGTTCTACAACAACAAATACAACTGATACTTCATTTGGGTTAGCAACCGATTTTAATAATATTGAAACTATGGATTGGACAAATCTAACAATAAATGTAGGAGATGATACAAGTGATGGAGGTATATACTCTGAATGGACACTTGATTATGATTTGGTAAGTTCATGGTCAAATGGTAATGATGGAATAACATTAAAATTAAATAGTGCAGATGCTGATAAATTAGAGTTAATTAATGCAGATGATGGTGTTAATGGTGCTGGAAAATATGGTTCTGATGATACTGATAGAGTTGCTTCATTATCTGATAATACAACATATTCTTTAGATGATGGAAGTGGAAATACAGTAGACTTAACTATTGATTTGGTATAGTAGGATAAAAATATGAATAAAAAAAATATAACAATATCACAAGATATAATAGAGTATTTTAAAGATTTAAATTCAAAAGCTATTATTTTGGATTATGGTTGTACTTTAGGAAAAATTAGTTTGGAGTTGATTGCGCAGTATGATTGTAAAATAATAGCAGTAAATTTAAATCTTACTGATCCAAAACTATATACAAAACATGAAAATATAAAGATTTTTCAACCAAATACTCTAAGAGATGCTATATTGGATGGACTAAGAGTTGATGGTGTGGTTTGTATTAACTCTTTGGGATATTTAAAAGATCCTCTATCTCATATATCTTTAATCAAAGCATCTTGTAAAAAAGATGCTTTGATCTATATTCTAAATAAAAAAATTAGTAAAAACTCTGTAAATATATATGCTTTGAGTGTAAATAAATTTACTCAAATAGATATTAAAAATATACAAGATGATGCTTTTATTTTAAAGGCTGAAAATAGTAAAGCAAATATTATTCCAAAAGAGTTAAAAGTATATATAAATAAAGCATTTCAATTACATAAGAACAAACAATACAATAAAGCTATAAAGTTATATGGTGAACTTAGAAAAAAATATTTTTTATATGGTGATGTATATTATGGATTGGCAATAAATCTAAAATCTACAGGTAAAATAGAACAAGCAATAAAAGCATATATAAGAGCAATTCAACTTGAACCTTTAAATTCAAATTTTTATAATGGTATAGCTTTATTTTATGAACAGATAAAACAGTATGATAAAGCTATACAATCCTATAAAATGGCGATAAAAATAAACCCAAAATTTACAAAAGCAATAAATAATCTTGCTATTTTATTTTACAATATAAAGATGTATGAGCAAAGTGCAAAGATTTTTCAAGTAGCACTTGATGTTGATCCAAATTTTATAGAAGTATATTCAAATATGGGAGCAGCATTAAATAAAGCAAAAAAATATGATGAGGCTATAAAAGCACTTGAAACAGCAATCCAAAAAAATCCAAAACATGCTGGTGCATATACTAATCTTGGAAATGTTTATAATAAATTATATGAATATAAAAAAGCAATAAAGATGCACGAAAAATCGATCAAGCTTGATCCAAACGGTTGTAATGCCTATAGTAATGTTGCAACTTCATATAAGCAGTTGGGACAAACAAAAAAAGCTATACAAAATTATAAAAAAGCTATAGAGTTAAAACCAGATTTTGTAAATGCACATTTTGATTTGGCTACAGTTTATTTAAGTATTCAAAACTTTTTAGATGGATTTGAGCAATATGAGTGGCGATTTAAAAAAGATGAGATGATTTCACATATTATAAAATACAAACAGATATATACAAAGCCAAGATTTGATGGTACACAAGATATTAAAGATAAAAAATTATTAGTTCACTCTGAACAAGGATTTGGTGATAGTATTATGTTTGCTAGATTTGTATCATCTATAAAACAAAGATATGGTTGTGAAGTGATTTTACAATGTAGAGATGAACTAAAAACTTTATTTGAAAACTCTATAGAAAATGTAGATTATTTTTATGCTAGAGGTGAAGAAAAAACTCCAGATTTTGATTATCAAATATCTATGTTGTCTTTGCCATATTTATATAAAATCTCTGAATCAAAACAGCTTGATTATGGATATCCGTATCTAAAAGCACAAGATGATGAAGATCTGAAAATCACAAAAGCAAAAGGGATGATTGATATTGGTATTTGTTGGAGTGCAAGTGTAACAGGTGAGAGTTACGATGGAAAAGTGTTTGATCTGAAATTTTTAGAGCCACTTATAAAACATCCAAAGATTAATGTTTATTCACTTCAAGTAGGGGTTGAAAAAGAGGATATCAAAAAGTATGGGTTTGAAGATGATATTATTGATTTAACTGATAAACTAACAGATTTTAATAAAACAGCAAGTTTGGTAAAACAGCTTGATTTAACAATAAGTTCAGATACTTCTGTTGCTCATCTTGTAGCTTCACTTGATCTGCCTGTATGGGTGCCACTGCAAAAGATACCAGATTGGAGATGGTTAAACAAAGGTGAAAAAACACCTTGGTATAATAGCGCAAAACTTTTTAGACAAAAAACTGCAAGAGTGTGGGATGGAGTTTTTCAATCAATTTTTGCTAAACTAAGCAAAGAATTTAAAATAAAGATAAAATAAGGTAGATTTTTGAGTGAACAAATAGAGCAAAATAGTTTTGATACCAAACAACATAGAGAGCAATTTCCACTTTTATTTGGATTGAAATATATTTTAGACTTCTATTTTGGAGATATCTCTTTTGATACTATTTTAAATTTGGCACCAAAAAGCTCTAACGGATTTAGCAGTGAACTTTTTATAGATGTGGCATCAGAGGTTGGATTAACCAGTGTTTTAAAGACAATTAAACCAAATGAGATACAGAATCATTTTTTACCATGTGTTATTTTGGATGATAATAACAACTCTTTGATACTTGTGAAAAAAAATTCAAAAGATGTGCAGGTATATGATCCCAAAAATGATGAGAGTAAAAAATTAAAACTAAAAGATTTAAAAAAATTCAATAAAGCTATTTTAATATTTAGAGATAGTAAAAAACAAGAACTTATTGATATAAACAGCAACGAAGATTGGTTTTGGACCCCTATAAAAACTTTTTGGAGAAATTATATAGAAATAGGGGTATTGACTATTTTTATAAATTTATTTGCTCTTGCAGTCCCATTGTTTACAATGAGTGTGTATGACAGGGTTGTTCCAAATAAAGCTTATGATACACTTTTTGTATTGGCTATGGGTGTAGTTATAATATTGATTTTTGATATATATTTTAAAAGTGTAAGAAATCATATAATAGAAAAAGTTGGTAAAAAACTTGGAGTTCATCTTGAGGAGGAACTTATGAAAAGGATGTTAACCTTACAATCCCAATATGATTCTATGCTTGTAGGAACAAAAGCAAATCTTTTTAGAGAATTAAATCAAGTAAGAGACTTTTTTGCTACAAAATCTATTGTTCAAGTGATAGACTTACCATTTTTCTTTATATCTGTAACAGTTATATTTATGATCTCTCCAAAAGTAGCACTTGTACCTATTGGGGTTGCAGTGTTTATTTTACTCTTTAATATTGCTATGCAAATACCTATATCAAATCTTAGTAAACAAAATATACAAAATACTCAACAAAAACACAGTTATTTGGTTGAAACTTTACAAGGAAGTGAGATAATCAAACTATCAACTGCTAGTTCAACAAAACTTTTTGATTGGAGAAATATAGTTGCACTTACAAATAATATTGCACATAAAATAAATGCTTTAAATGCTTTTTCTGTAAATCTGTCTCAAACTGTAGTTCAGCTTGTTACTATGCTTGTAATTGTAGTTGGAGTATTTGAAATAGGAGATAAAAATCTAAGTGTAGGTGGATTGATTGCTGTTACAATTTTAGCAAGTAGAGCTATGGTGCCTGTGATTCAAACTTCAATGATGGTGATACGATTTAAAGAGATAAAAGAATCTCTTGCAAATATAAATGAATTTTGGCATCTTCCTTTGGAAAACAGTAAAAAAATAGAGGTTGGTATTGGAAAACTAAAAGGGGATATTGAGTTTAAAAATGTAAGTTATTACTATAATAACAGTAAGTATCCATCTCTTCAAGATTGTACACTACATATAAAAGCTGGTGAAAAAGTTGGTATTATTGGTCAAACAGGATCAGGGAAAACCACATTTTTAAGACTTTTAACTGCACTTGCTACCCCTACAAAAGGGAGTATTTTTATAGATGGTCATGATATAAGTACAATTCATCCTGTTGAATTGAGACAAAATATTGGTGTTATGACACAAGAACCATTTTTATTTTCTGGAACCCTAAAAGAGAATATAGAACTATCTCATCCAATAAGTAAAGAGAAGATGATGGAGCTTATTAAGCTTACGGGACTTGATGATTTGGTTAAAAAATCTGGTCAAGGGGATGGGCTTCAAGTTGGTGAAGGTGGTATGAATCTATCTATAGGTCAAAGACACTTAGTAGCACTTGCCAGAGCAATTTTAAGTAATCCTCCAATGTTAATACTTGATGAGCCAACAACAGGACTTGATGTAGGACTTGAGAATACTCTAATAAAACATATGAATCAAATTATTAAAGATAAAACTCTAATAGTTATTACTCATAGGTTTGCTGCACTTGATTTGGTAGATAGAGTTATTGTACTAAACAATGGTAAAATAGTAGCAGATGGACCAAAAGATAAAGTTTTGGCTGCACTACAACAAAAAAAGGTATAAGATGAATAATAAGCTTTTTGAAGATGAAAATTGGAACTATTATTATACTGTTATACCTATGATGCTGTTTTTTATCATATTTTTAGGTTGGGCAGCTACTAGCGAAGTAGATGAAGTTGTAAAGGGTGTAGGCAAAGTTGTACCATCTAGTAAAACAAAAATTGTACAAAATTTTGAAGGTGGTATAGTTGAATCAATCTTAGTAAAAGAGGGTGACAGTGTAAAAAAAGGGCAGGTTTTATTTATCTTATCAAATAAAATTTTCTCTTCAGATTTAAAAAGTAAAGAGCTTGAATTGTTATCATTTAAAGCTAGTTTATTAAGACTTCAAGCTACAATTGATGGTAAATCAAAACTTGAATTTCCAAAAGAGTTTAAAGAAAGAATACCAAAAATAGTACAAAATGAAAAAATGATATTTCAAGAGGATAGAGATAACACTCAAAGAAAAATTGATATAGCCACCGATCAGGTAAATCAAAAAAAATACAAATTAGCTGAAGCTAGGAGTAAATATAAAAATTTAAATATTGAGTATAAATTAGCTTTAGAAAATATGAAAATCCAAGAAAAGCTTTATAGAAAAAAAGTGATATCAAAAAAAGAGTATCTTAGTGAGATTACAAAAAAACAAAATATTGTAACAAGACTTGATGAGATAAGAAATTCAATACCTATAATTAAAGAGGAACTAAAAGAGGCTCAAAGGAAAGTAAAAACTGTAAAATCTGAACTTAGATCAAAAATGTTAAATAAATATTCTACTTTAAAAGTTGAGATGAATAAACTTGAGGAATCTATAAAAGGAAATAGTGATAGAGAGTTAAGAAGATCTGTGACTTCACCTGTAAATGGAGTTGTAAATAAGATATATTTTAATACGGTTGGAGGAATTGTTAGAGCTGGAGATAAAATGGCAGAGATAACTCCAATAGAGGATTCATTAACTATTGAAGCAAAGATAAAAACATCAGATAGGGCATTTGTGTGGAGTGGACAAAAAGTAAGTATTGAAATAACTGCATATGATTTTTCAAAATATGGATTACTTGATGGTAAAATTATTTCTATATCATCAGATAGTTTTGAGGAGAAAAATGGTGCAAGCTATTATTTGGTAAAAGTAAAAGCAAATAATTTTGAATTTGCACCAAATTTGCCAATACTGCCAGGGATGGTTGCAAATATAAATATACTAACAGGTAAAAAAACAATTTTACAATATATCTTGAAGCCATTAAAGGATATAAGAAGAAATGCCCTTGTGGAACAATAGGTGTAATAAAAAAGTAACAATTAACATAAAATAGTAATTATTAATATCAAAAATAAGATTATTTAATATAAATAACATATTAATTACAGTAAAATAAGTGGATTTCTATATAAGGATACTTATGTTTAGTTTAGTTAAATGGTTAAAGGGCTTTATTTCAAATTTGAAAAAGAGAAAAGGTCTTTGGTTTACACTTCTTACTTTATTGTCAATTGCTGGAATATCATTATCTTTATATCTGTTGACAAGTATGACTCAAAATGTTGCAAAAGATGTATATATCAATATGTCAAAAAGCTATAAGACTACTCTTAACAATAGAATTGCAAATAAAGAGGAGATTTATAAAAGAACATCTGTAGCAGTAATGTCAAACCAAGCATTACTAGATGCTATGAATAAAAATGATAAAGTAGCTGTAGATGCTATTTTACAAACTTACAATGATAATTTTGTTAAAAATGGTTTTAAAGATATAAAAATAAAATTTTATTCTGCGTTAAATCAATTAAATCAATATAGAAATGCAATAAATTCAGTATTAGGATCCAAAAATAGATTGTTTGGATTGGAAGTATTAAGTGATGATATTTTTGTTCAATTACTAGAGCCTGTATTTGACAAAGATAAATTTTTAGGAGTTTTACAGATACATGAACCAATAACTGCTTTAAAAAAATATTATAAAATAAACAATCAAATATTTGTATTTGCCTTAGATAAAAAGATGTTAAATCAGTTATCTATTAAAGCTAAACAAAATAAATATGAAGATTTGTATGATGACCTTAAGGTACAAGTAGCTTCTTATGATGGAAAATTTGTAAGTAGTATTTTAAAAGATGGGGAAAAAGAGTTTAATAAATTTAAAAAAACTGGTTATATTGTAGATGATTTATATTATAAAACATATGCAAAAGCTTCGGATATAAATGGTGTAGATATTGGTGTATTTATAATAGGAGAAAAAATTGAAGGAAGTGGTGCATTTGTAAATGTTGTAGATAATATGACAAAACAGGTTACAACTGTAGCACTTGGTTTAGTTATCTCTATTTTACTATTTATGTTCTAAGGGAAGTTTATGCGTAGAGTAAAAATACTTAAGATATATGTAGTTTTTATATTATTTGTTCTTTTCTTAATATATGCGAATATAGATTTAATCGCTTCATTTTTTATGGCGACACTTACATTTAATATTGCAATTTTAACTATGTTTACTATTGGTCTTATTGTTTTATATCAATCTGCTATTAGGCTTACTATGCTTGCTGGTACATTTGGAATTTTAGCATATAAAAAAGGGAAAGATTTAGAATTTTATCTGCAAGGTATTACAGATATTATGCCAGCATATATTGCTCATATGTTTAACAGAAGAGCTAAAAAAGGTGTACTTTATTTTACTCAGGATGAAGCAAAAAATGTAACAGAATGGTTGGACGAACAGTTTTTTAATCAAAAAGGTTATACAACATTTTTTGTTGGAACATCACTAATGCTTGGGCTTTTTGGTACATTTACAGGTCTTTTGGTTGCAATTGACCAAATGGGTGCAATTATTTTATCTTTTGGTGGAGATGATATAGATCTTGGTGAAGTTATGACTAGTTTTGCTGGACCACTTGGTGGTATGTCTATAGGTTTTGCATCATCTTTATTTGGAGTTGCATCTGCAATTATTCTAAATGTATTACAATATCTTCTTACAAGAAATCAAGCAACTTTTTTACATGATGTTGAGGATTGGTTAAAAGGTAAAGTTATAGATTCCCAATCAAAAGATGTTATTCAGGATATAGCTACAAGATCAACTACTATTGGAAATGCTTTAGCAGCATCATCTGGTTCATCAGAAGGTGGAACAGAGATAAGTACAGGTTTCTTAGATGTATTTGTGAATACTATGGGTGATTTTACTCAAAAGCTTGAAGAATCAAATAAATCTATTAAAGAGATGTTTTCATCTATGGTTACAAATATAGATAATAATACAAGATCAATAGATAATGAGTCTGTACTTTTAGAAAATATGTTAACAACTCTAAAAGAGTTAAATGTGAATCAATACTCAAATATTAATATTATGGAGGAATCTTTACAAGAGATATCAAATGTTATTTTGGCTGAACATAAAACTATGAAACAAAGTTTAAAACTTCAACAAGAGCATAATCAAAAATTGGTAGAGCTTATAGAATCTATGAATAAAAGATTAGAGTTATTAGAGAATAAAAAGTAGATGATAAAGAGTTTAGGGTAATAAATGGCAAATAGATGTGAAGAAGAGTTTAACCCTTGGCCATCATTTGTGGATATATTCTCTTCAGTAATTTTGGTTATGCTTCTGTTTTTATTGGTTTTACTTGTAAATCTGGGATATTATGCACAGTTTAAATATAAAGTATCTTATACTGGTTCAATCTCATCTAATGAGTTACAAACTCAAAGTGCAAGTAAAACTACTGTAGATACAACAATAAAGAAAAAAGTTGAAGCAAAACCTATACCTAAAAAACAAGAACAACAAATAGTTCAGATGAAGCAACAGATTCAAAAATTGAAACAGGAGATTCAAAAAAATAAAGTAGTAATTCAAAATAAAAATAGGACTTTGGAATCAGCTGGACTTGATATAGCTAAAAAAACAGATGAAAATAGAGATACTAAACAAAAAGTTGTAGAGGCTGATGATTATTTTATTGTTACATTTAAAGGTAGCGAGCTGTTTATTGATGATGCGATTATTAAAAAAATAAAAATTTTTATAAAAAAGTTTAAAGAGAAACCAGGAAACAATAAAAAGGTATATATTTCAGCATTTGATCCAAAAAATCAAGTTAGTGCAACTATTGCAAAACAGATATCTCTTAGTAGATCAATAGGTACAAGAAATATGATTCGAAAGCTTGGATTTAAGAAAAAAGATGTACGGATAGATTTAAGAGATAAAACTGTGATAAAAGAAAATATAGATAAAACAAATGGATATTTAGTAATAAGGGTTAAAAATTAGATGAAAACATATAAAATTTTTCTTAAATTGATATTTCTTTTTTTATTTATTAGTATAAACTCTTATGCTGTGCAAGAAGTTACTCCAAAGATAGATAAAAATGATATTGTTAATGCTAACCCAAAACTTTTTAAACAAAAAAATATAGATATTGCAAAGAAAAAAGATAAACAAAAAGAGAAACAGTCTTCAAAATCTGCAAAAAAATTACTTGAAAAATTTATAGCAAGATCAGATATTGATATTAGTAAATATGATAAAGTAACTTTAAAAGATGCTGTATATGAAGCGATCTCTTACAGTGATAATATAAAAGCTCAAAGAGAAAAAGTAATTCAAGCACAGCTTGATTATGATGATGCTATTTCTAGATTTTATCCAACTCTTGATGCTAAATTTGAAACAAAAAAAACAAGATCAAATCCATCTGGCGAAGATGGAGTAAAATATAATAGATATACTGATGAGAGTTATAAGTTTACATTTAGACAAAATCTATTTTCTGGTGGACAAACACACTACAATATGAAAAGTTTAAAACAGATTTTAGAACTTGAAAAAAATAAATATAGAATCACCCTACAAAAGGAGATTGCAAAAGCTATAAAAGCATATTTTGATGTTGTGTTTAATAAAAAGACTGTAGAAGTAAATGAAAGAAATATGAAGCTTTTAGAAAAAATCTTAGAGATTGTTACGGTTAAATATGAAAGTGGAGCTGTATCTATTGGGGATCTTACTTCTGTAAAAGCAAGTGTTGCTAATGCTAAAGGAAAGTTATTAAAGGTAAAATCAAAACTTGCTGAAGCGTTAAAATATTATGAATATATTGTAGGTGTAAAATTTTCAAAAACTTTACCATATGAAAAAGATTTTGATATTCAAATAGGTGATTTTGATTCATTATATAACAGAGCTTTACAAAATAATCCAAATTTGAAAAACTATCAATATAATATGAAAGCACAGACATATAAAGTAAAAGAGTCTCAAGGTAAGTTTATGCCAAAAGTAGATTTTGAAGCTGGATATGAAACTGTAACTGAAGCTGAAGGTCAAATAGGTGATGTTGATAATCGAACAGCTGGTATAAAAGTTACATATAATCTTTTTAACGGTGGTAGAGATAAAAATGCAATATTGAGAAATTATAGTAATTTAAGAGGCTTGAAATATAAATTAGAAGAGGAAAAAAAGAAACTAAAATGGAATTTATCCAAGCTTCACACTTCTGTATCAACTGTAAAAGATGTACTTCAGTCAACTTATTCAGAAGTTAATTCTTCAAGAGAGATGGTAAAATCTTATTGGGAAGGCTTTAATCTTGGTGAACAAGATCTTGCTACACTTTTACAGGGTCAAAGACAATTAAATACTGCAGAGAAAGATTATGTAAAATTTAAAAGCAGTATAGTAAAAGATTTTTTTACTATATTAGAATATACGGGAGATTTGACATCATATTTTGGTCTTGATCCAGATAATAAAAAATTTATAGATTTTACAAATAGTACATATAACTATAATAGCTATACAATTAATTTAGATGATTTACCAAAAGAGGATAAATTAAAAATATCTAATAATAAAGATATAAAAGAAAATGAGGTTAAAGAGGTAAAAACACAACAGAAGATTGAGATAAATAACGATCTTCTTGTTTTTGCTCAAAAATTTCAAAATGCAAATAGTGATTATTTTACAATTGTGATTGAGCCGTTTGATACAATATATGGTGCTATAGATTTTGCAAAAAAATATAAAATACAAAATGAGTATTTAATATATGATAAATTAAATGGATATAATCATCAAACAAATATAGCATATGGTATTTATGAAGATAAAAAATTATCACAAGAAGCGTTAGATAAATTACAAAAAGAGGATCAACTTACATATAAAATTGTACCAATTAAAATAGTACAAGAGGATTATCAAGCATATTTAGATGGACTAAAAGTTGTAATACCAAAACAAAAACCAAAAATTAAAGTTGTAAAAAAAATTGTAAAAGTTGTAAAAATAAAGAAGCCAATAGAGTATGAAACAAATTTAGAGTTTAAAAATGAATTTTTAAATGCAAATCCATCTTCATACAGCATAAATATCGGATCATTTAGGACTATGAAATCAGCAGTTGAATTTACAAAAAATGAACAAATATATAATGAGTCATTTATATTTAAATATGGAGATGCAAGATTGGTTAAAATAATGTATGGGATATTTGATACTTATACATATGCGAGTGATGCACTAAAAAATTTAAGTAATATAAATAAATCGTATCATCCAATAATTGAAACAGTTGGATTAAATCAAAAACTCTATAATAAAAATATTGAATTAAATATTGTTGAGGAACCACAATATGAGTTTGTTGATGATATTAAAAAGAAAAAAATAAAACCTAAAAAGAAAAAAATAGTTCAAGAGGTAAAAATAGAAGATATAAAACAAAATCTTGAAGGTCAAGAGGAAAAAATATCTAAAGTTTTAGAACCACAATTATCAGATAAAATAGAGGAAGTTTCTTCTATTGTTTCAAAGCAAGAGATAAAAACTATAGATGACAATGATATTAGTTTTAAACAACAATTTTTAAATGCACCTAAAGATTATTATACAATCAATATTGCTTCACTTCCATCTATGCAGCTGGCAAATAAATTTGTTACTATGAATAAAATTGAAAATAGATCAATTATAGCAAATATAGATAATAAATATTTTAAAGTTTATTATGGTTTATATAAGGATAGAGCAACAACACTTGAGGCTGTAGATAAGCTTGATAAAAAACTTAAGAAAAATAAACCTTTTATAAATAAAGTATTTAGAGTTCAAGCATTGTTAAATGATGAAAAGCAAAATGATGTAGTTGTTAAGCAGGATAAAAAAGTAGAGACAATTAAAGAGATTGTTGAGCAACCTCAGATAACTGAACCAGTTGTTAAAAAAGATATAACATCAAAAGAGAATGAACTATTTGATATTATGTTTTTATTTGCACCAAAAGATTATTATACAATCAATTTAACATCATTGCCATCATTGCAATTAGCTAATAAATTTATTAAGATGAATAATTTGGAAAATAAAAGTATAGCAATATTAACAAAAAATAATTATGCGTTTGTATATTATGGTATATACCCAACAAGAGAAGAAGCTTTAAAAGCATATAACTCTTTAGATAAAAAGTTATTAAAAAACAAACCATTTCTAAATAAAATAAAAAAAGCTCAAAATAGATATGAAACATATATGAAACCAACTATGGTAGGTTCATTGTAAAATGAAAACAGAAAAAACTAAAAATATACTGACTTCTATAGTAAAATATATGAGTTTACTTAGTTTTATTTTTATAATTTTATTTATTATATTATGGAATGCGCTATTTACAGATATAAAAACAAATATCATTAAAAAATATAATACAAATTTAAATAATATTATAGAATATAGTGATTTAAAACTTGAAAATCTAATGATTGATAACAAATATAACGACATGATATTGTTTGTTAATAATATTATGAAACAAAATAGATTTGATACTATTGAAATAGTATATGATCGGATGATTTTTACAAAAAAAAGTCTTCTTTTAAATACAGTAAATTTTACAGATAAAAATTGGTCAATTGATGGAGTATCTGTCGATGCAAGTTTTGGTGTAATTCAGAAAATCAAAAACAGTCAATATTATGAATATCTGCCAATTAAAAAAAATTCAGATATAAATTTAGTAAATATAAAATATCAGGCTTTCAATAAATATGATATAAAAAATTTATTGGCTACTTTAAATTTTTCAAATTTAGTTATATCAAACAAAAATCAAATACAATCAGATATACCAAAGTTTTTATATCAATATTTTAAAGTTGATATAAAGGATCAAAATCAAAAGTTATCTATAGATAATCTACATTTTGGAACAATAGTTTATAAGCCAAATCATATAGATATTGAAAATGAAATATATGGTATATTTACAAAATTATTAATATATGCACTTATTTTATTTTTTCCTAGTTTGATACTTATTATATGGTATTTATTATACAAACAAAAGAAATATTATGAAGAACCATTAGATGAAATAAATGAGTATTTGGAGAATATTGAACATAATCAATATACAAAACTTGATAAACAATACAATAATATTCAAATTACAACATTAGGTAAACATATAGATACTCTATCTTCAAAAGTTGCAAAAGCTATAAATGAACTAAACATGAATAAACAGGTTTTAGAGTTAAAATTATCGTCTGATTCAATTACAGGATTACCTAACCAAAATCTATTTGAATTAGATATTAAAAGAATGTTTATTTCACGTATAGATGGTTTTGTAATGTTAATAAAAATAGATAATTTAGCAAAAATATCAAATGAAAAAGGGAGCTTTTTTACAAATTCTTATATAAAAGAGATTGCATATACTTTAAAAAATATAGTTGACTCGTTAAATCAATATGATCTAACACTATATAGATTTCATGGTTCAGAATTTTGTATAATTGCCAAAAATATTGAACAAAATGATGTTAAATTTATATCTACACAATTGATTAATAATCTAGAAGCTCAAATACCTGAAAAGTATAAAATTATTGATAATATGATAAATATAGGGATCACACCATTTGATAAATATGGAACAGTTGATTCTATAATGAAATTAGCACAAGAAGCTCATACAATTGCATATAAGAAAGAGGGTAATTCATTCCATATTATAGATTTCAAACCTTTTGAATTAAAATATAATAGACTAGAAGATGAGATATTAAAAATTATCGAAGATGAAAGTTTTGATATTGATCTAAAATATGATACTTACTCTTTTGATGATAATTCTTTATTGATGCAAGAGGTGATACCAAGATTATACGATCACAATGGTGAGATGATACCAATAGGTTCTTTTGTATCGATTGCTCAAAGTATGAAAAAGATAATTCAGTTTGATATTTTGAATACAAAAAAAGCTATTGAATATATACATAAAAATGGTATAAAACACTCATTGGTGATTAATCTATCAATTGAAGCAATAAGTAGTAAAGAATTTATATCTTGGTTAAAAGAGATTTTAGAACAAGATCAAGTGATCCATAATAAACTTGTTTTTAGTGTCACATCATATAATGCATCTATTCATAAAGTAAGGTTTAAATCATTTGTTAAGCAAGTAGAGGATTTTGATATAGAAATACTTATAAAAAGATATAATCCAAACGAATTTACTTTTGATGATATAGAAGGGTTAAAAATAGATTATATTAGAATACATCAAGAATATACAATGGGAATGATGCATGATACTCTTAAAAAACATAAAGTAAAAGATATTATAATATTTGCAGAATTAAATGATATAAAAATATTGGGTGATAGTGTAAGAGATGAAAATGTTTATAAATATTTAGATCGCCTTGGTGTTTATGGTACAAGTCGTTAAAGGAAAATTATGTTGAGATATTTATTATTGGTTAGTATATTTATATTTGCTGGATGTGCAAATAAAGACAGTTTTTCTACTACAAAAAGATTTGAATATATATCAAAAGATGCAGTACTTGAAGCTTCAAAAAAAGTTTTTAGACTAAGCAATCGACAAAATTATATAGTAGATTCTTACAGAGATGGATTAAAAGTAACACAGGTAAAATTTAAGCATGAAATACTTTTAACAGATTTAGATGTAAATAGATGGGATATAGATGTAAAACAGGATCAAAATGGTACAGATGCCACATTGCAAATATATACAGTAGATGCTTTAAACCTTAATGATAAAAGCTATATTCACAATAATAAACTTCATGAAATATTTTGGAAAAGAGTTGAATACTTTTTAAATCAGAAAAATATCTATTGGACAAAATGTAATAATAATTTACAAGAGATAAGTAAAGAGTATGGATTATGTGATGATACTAATCCATTGGATACAAAAAAGGTTAAATATCCATATATAGATCAAGCTAAACAGGCATATAAAGAGCAAGAGGATAAGAACCTAGAGTTATTAAAAAAATCATCTATGAGCATAACCAAATCATCTAAAGAGGATATTTTAGATTTTGATAAAAATGTTATTGATCTTGAAGCTACAGCAAAACAAGAAGAAAATATTGATGAAAATATGACTGAAGAGGAAAAAGTTACAGCTGAAAATATAGATAATACAAATGAAGAAGAAAAAGATGATTTTGAAAAACGCTTAGACAGTATTATAAACTCTACAGAGTAACGATATGAAGATATTTTTTTTAAGTTTATTTTTTATAGTAAATGTCTTTGCTTCATCTTTTGATGAAGGTGTAAAAGCTTTTCAAAATAAAGATTATTTAAAAGCGTATAATATTTTTGAAAATCTAGCATTAAAAAATGATATAAATGCGCAATATAATACTGCACTGATGGCCTATACAGGTTATGGTGATTTAAAACAAGATTTACAAAAAGCTTTTATTTGGTATGAAAAAGCAGCACAAAACGGACATATGGTTGCACAAAATAATTTGGCACATATGTATTTTATGGGTGAATATGTAAAAAAAGATATTGATAAAGCTATATACTGGTATAAAAAATCAGCATTGCAAGGTTATGCCTTGGCACAATTAAATCTTGCTATGCTTTATGAATCAAAAGCAAGTAAGAAATATCTTGAAAAAGCGTTTTACTGGTATAAAAAAGCTGCAGACCAAAATGTGATTATTGCACAAAATAATTTGGGTGAGATATATTATCATGGTAAGGGTGTAAAAAAAGATATAGAAAAAGCAATAAAATGGTTTACAAAAGCAGCCAATGCTAATAATCCTGTTGCACAATATAATTTGGCTTTGCATTATAAACAAGGTGATGGAGTAGATGTTGATATAAAAAAAGCGATTGATCTTCTTACAAAAAGTGCAAATGCAAATTATTTAAGAGCGATTGTAAGATTGGCAGATATTTATAGAGAGGGAAAATTTGTAGATCAAGATTATAAAAAAGCTTTTAAACTATACAAAAAAGCTGCACAACAAAATAGTTTAAAATCTTTATATTTTTTAGGTTTGATGTATTATCATGGCTATGGTGTAAATGTAAATAAACAAAAAGCTATACAGTATATGAATGAAGCTAAAAACAAAGGTTATAAAAGAGCTATGAACTTTTTAAAAGTTCATAACTTATAATAGATCTATTTACAATCTAAATTCTCTATCAGCCTATTTGTATGGTTGATTATAATAATAAAACCTTTACAGTGTTTATTTGTATCATAATTATCAAAACTTACTGTAAATTGAACACCTTTATCATCATTTTTATGACTAATCATATCGTGACTTGCATACACTGTTACATCTGATATATTTTTATATCCGTTTTGTTTAAGGATATTTGTTATTTTGTATGATTGTACTAAACTGTTATATATAATAAAACCTGCTCCAAATGCGATTATTAAAATAATCCAAACTATGGTTTGTTTTGGTAATTTTCTTGTTTCATATTGTTCTTGCATCTATATCCCTGATAAATTTTTTATGCAATTGTACCGTTTAAGTGCTTATAAATGTATCTGATATTTTATTTAGAGCTTTTTTTAACTCTTTTTTATTAACAGCAATATTTAATCTAAAGTGTTTATAACCATCTTTACCAAATGAGACACCATCATTTAATGCCACTTTTGCTTCACTTATTAGTTTTTGTTTTATTTGTTTATGTGTAAGATTAAATTTATTAAAATCTAAAAATATAAGATATGTAGCTTGAGTTTTAACAACTTTTATTTTTGTGTTTTTAAAATGCTTTTGTGTTAATATCTTATTTTTATTTAAATATTTGACAAGTTTATTAAGCCACTTTTTCCCTTTTTTTGAATAGGCATTTGTGTATATCTCATTTATAAAAATATTTGTCTCATGTAATACTCTAGAAACTAGAATATTTTGCAATTTATCCCTTAAATATTTATTTTGAGCAATAACATAAGACATTGTAATACCTGGAAGATTAAAACTTTTACCACATGAGTTTAGAGTGATTGTTCTATTTGCTGCATCTTTTGATATCTTTGCTATTGGAGTATGTTTTTTATCAAAAACCAAATCAGCATGTATCTCATCACTTACAATAATTATATTGTTTTTTTTACAAATTTTAACTAATTTTTTCAACTCTTTTTTACTCCATACTCTACCACTTGGATTATGTGGAGAGCAAAGAAGTAATATTTTTGTTTTTTTAGAAATTTTAGATTTAAGATCTTTAAAATCAATATAGTATTTATTATTAACCTTTTTTAATGGATTACTTATTAGTTTTCTATTGTTTTTTGTTACTACGCTGAAAAATGGTGGATATATAGGAGGTTGGACAATTATCTCATCACCAATATTACTAAATGCTTCAACACATGCACTTAAAGATGCAACAACACTTGTACTTGTAAGTATATCCTCTTTATTTATTTTGTAGTTATGTTGTGTTTTCATCCATTTTATAATAGATTTATAAAAATCTTTATTTGGTTTTGTATAGGCATATATTGGATAATTTAATCTTTTTTGCATAGCTTTTTGTATAACTTTTGGTGTAGCAAAATCCATATCAGCAATCCATAAAGGTTGCAGATCATTTGTACCAAAATAGTTCTGCATAAAATCATATTTTGTACAGTTAGTATTTTTTCTTATAATTTTTTTATCAAATTGACTCATATATTTATCCTAAAATTAGATATATTTATATGATTATATCCAATATTATGTTTATTTTAATTCAGTTTTGATACAATCAGCCCATGAATTTAATAGAAAAACTTGAAACAAACCAACGATTAACTTACGAAGATGGAATAGCTTTATATGATTTGGATCTTTTTACTTTAGGTAAATATGCAAATGCAAAAAGGGAAGAGCTACATCAAAGAAAAACTTACTTCAATATAAATAGACATATCAACCCTACAAATATTTGTAAAGATGTGTGTCAATTTTGTGCTTACAGTGCAAGTAGAAAAAATCCTAATCCTTATGCTATGAGCCATGATCAAATTATGGATATAGTTGAAGAATCTGTTGCTAAAGATATAAAAGAGGTGCATATTGTTTCAGCTCACAATCCAGATACTGGACTTCAATGGTATGTGGATATATTTTCCAAAATAAAACAAAAATATCCACAACTGCATATCAAAGCTCTAACAGCTGCAGAGATAAATTTTTTAAGTGAACAATATAATCTTACACATCAAGATATTATAAATATGATGCTTGAAGCTGGTGTTGATTCTATGCCTGGTGGTGGAGCTGAAATTTTTGATGAAGATATTAGAAAAAGAATATGTGGAGGAAAAGTTACTTCAACTCAATGGCTTGATATTCACAAACTTTGGCATAATGCAGGAAAACAAAGTAATGCAACTATGCTTTTTGGTCACATAGAAGATAGAAAACACAGAATTGATCATATGATCAGATTAAGAGATCTTCAAGATATCACAGGTGGATTTAATGCTTTTATTCCGCTTGTTTATCAAAAAGAGAACAACTTCTTAAAAGTTGAAAATTTTCTAACAGGTCAAGAGATACTAAAAACTATGGCAATATCTAGACTTATGCTTGATAATATTCCACATCTTAAAGCGTATTGGGTAACTTCAACAGTTAAATTAGCTCTTGTAGCTCAAGAGTTTGGAGCAAATGATTTAGACGGTACTATTCAAAAAGAATCAATAAACAGCGCTGCAGGTGCAAAAAGTGCAAATGGAATTGATCTTAAAACATTTGTACAGTTGATTAAAAATTCAGGTTTTAGTGCAGTTGAGAGAGACTCTTTGTATAATGAATTAAAGGTGTATTAAACACCTTTAATTAGCTAGTTTTTATCTAAACAGTTTAGATCACTAAAGGCTTGTTCAAGTCTTTTGATTACACTTTCTTGACTAGCTCTTAGCCATTTTCTTGGATCATAGTATTTTTTGTTTGGTTTATCTTCCCCTTCTGGGTTTCCAATTTGACCTTGTAGATAGTCTTTGTAATATTTTTCATATTCTCTTACACCATCCCAAAATGCCCATTGAGTATCAGTATCAATGTTCATTTTAATAACACCATAACCAATAGCTTCACGAATATCATCTAATTCTGATCCACTTCCACCATGAAATACAAAGTTAACAGGTTTTTCATCTGTGTTGTGTTTTTCCTGGATATATTTTTGTGAGTTATCTAATATTTTTGGACTTAATACTACATTTCCTGGTTTGTAGACTCCATGTACATTTCCAAAAGATGCAGCAATTGTAAATAATGGTGAGATTGCATTTAGTTTCTCATATGCTTCATTTACCTCTGATGGTTGAGTATATAATAAAGAGTTATCTACATCAGTATTATCAACACCATCTTCCTCTCCACCTGTGATTCCAAGCTCTATTTCTATCATCATATCAATTTTAGACATTCTTTGTAGATATGTTGCACAAATTTCAAGATTTTCTTCAAGTGGCTCTTCGCTTAAATCTAACATATGAGATGAGTATAAAGGACGCCCAGTAGCTTTAAAATTCTCTTCACTTGCTTCTAGTAGTGCATCAATCCATGGTAAAAGTTTTTTTGCTGCATGATCTGTATGAAGTACAACAGGTACACCATAAGCTTTTGCAACTGTATGAACATGTTTCGCACCACTTATAGCTCCAAGTATTCCTGAAGTTTTGCTATCAAGACCTTTCCCTGCAAAATATTGGGCTCCACCATTTGAGAACTGAATAATTACAGGTGAATTAACTTTTTTTGCAGCTTCTAGTACTGCATTTACTGAGTCTGTCCCTACAACATTAACTGCAGGAATAGCGAAATTATTTTTTTTCGCATAATCAAATAGCTTTTTTGTCTCACTACCTGTTAAGACTCCAGCGTTTACAATATCTAATGCTCCCATTATTATAATCCCCTTATTTAACAACTATTTTTGATGTTTTTCTCATATCATCAGCAATTTTTTTAATATTTTTTCTAAAAGTATCTTGAGTTAATATTTGTTTTATTTTTGGAGTAGCTTGTTTTAGTGAAACTGTTGAAGCTGGTTTTTTATCCTCTAAGTAAATAATATGGTAACCAAATTGAGTTTTAACTGGTACTTTTGTATATGTACCCTTTTTAAGACTTTTTGTTGCATTTGCAAATTCTGGAACCATTCTTTTTGAATCAAACCAACCTAAATCTCCACCATTTGGTCCAGAAGGTCCAGTAGATTTTGTTTTTGCTAACTCTTTAAATTTTGCAAGTTTATTTCCAGCTTTGTTAAGAGTTTTAATAATATCTTTTGCTTCAGATGAAGTTTTTACTAAAATATGTCTAGCTTTAAATTGTGCTGGTTGTTTAAATTTTGATTTATTTTTATTATAAAAATCTTTTATTTGTGCATCTGAAATTTTAATCTTTTTAAATTGTTCTTGCATCCAAATCTCTAATGCGATCTCTTTTTCTATTTTTTTGATAGCATCTTTGTATGCTTTTGTTGATTTAACTCCGCTTTTTAACGCTTTTTTTGTTAACAATTTTTTTTCAACTAATTGTTGAATTACTTGTTTTTGTTGAGTCTTAGGTAGTGAACTAAACTTAACTCTAGGATCTCTAATGATTGTTGCTATATCTTGATCAGTGATTTGTTCACCATCAACACTTCCGTATGTTGCTGCACTTAAAGATGTAGCTCCTATTAATAAACATGTTGCCAAGCTTAATGTAATTTTTTTAAACATAAAAATATTCCTTTTTTTTCTTGATTTTGTGTATTTTATCTAAAATATACTAACAGTAAGTTAACAACAAATTAGATAAATTTTAAAATTTAGCTTAAATACTCTTTAAATTTATTTTTTTTTATGGTACAATTGCGACTCGAAAAAATAATCTTAACTAAAACTTAAGAGGGAAATAGGAACAGACATAAATGAGAATTTTAATTATAGAAGATGAAATCACATTAAACAGAACTCTTCAAGAGGGACTGACAGACATAGGATATCAAGTAGATATCGCAGAAAATTTTAAAGATGCTGAGTATTTCTTAGATATTAGAAATTATGATTTAGTATTAACTGATTGGATGCTTCCAGATGGTGATGGTATTGAATTATGTAAAATTACTAAAATGAGAAGCTCAAGAACTGCAGTTGTAATAATATCTGCTAGAGATGATAAAGACAGTGAAATAGAAGCACTTAAATCAGGAGCAGATGATTATATCAAAAAACCATTTGATTTTGATATTTTACTTGCTAGAATTGAAGCAAGATTAAGATTTGGTGGAACAAATGTAATTGAGATAGATTCTCTTTCAATCAATCCTGATGAGGAAAAAATTGAATTTAATGGAAATGAGATAGAGTTAAAAGGTAAACCTTTTGAAGTACTTACTCACTTAGCTAGACACAGAGATCAAATTGTTTCAAAAGAACAATTATTAGATGCAATATGGGAAGAACCAGAATTAGTAACTCCAAATGTTATAGAAGTTGCAATTAATCAAATTAGACAAAAAATGGATAAACCATTAGGTATCTCTACTATTGAGACAATTAGAAGAAGAGGTTACAGATTTTGTTATCCTCCAAAAGAAGAAGAGTAGTCTTTTTAAATTATGAAAAACAGTCGAAGCATATATAAACAGTTTTCCCAAAAGCTGATTTTTGCTACGACTGCTTTTATTATAGTATTATCGTTTATCTTTTACGGTTTTACTAAAGCTACAATATACAACGAACTTACAGAAGAACTTATAAAAGATGCTCAACTTATAAAACAGATGAGTAATAACTCTCAAATTGATACAAGTGGATTTAGAATTGTTACAAATGAAAATGTATCTATAGATATTGTTATAATTAGAGGTCTTGAAGAGTTAACTGTAAGAAGGTATAAAAAAGGGAAAAACCATTTTGTAGAAGTGCTATATCCTTTTGATGTAAAGCAAAATAAATTTATAAAAATAGTAAAAAATACAAACTCTGCAAATAGAATGTTAAATAAAATATTTCAAAATTTATTTGTACTTGGATTTGGTGGATTTGTAATGATTATATTATATGCTTTTACTCTATCAAAAACACTTTTAAGACCAATTTTACAAATAAATAGAAAGCTTTCAAATATGAATGAAAACTTTTTAACCCAAATCAATAAAAATACACTCCCTTTGGAGTTTCACCCTTTGGCTGATTCTATTAATAATTTGACTAATCGTATTCAAACATTTGTAAAATATCAAAAAGAGCTTTTTATCGGTGCTGCACATGAGCTTAAAACACCACTTGCAGTTATAAAATTAAAAAGTGAAGTAACAAAACGAAAACAAAGAGAACCACAAAAATATGTAGAGACTTTAGAGGTGATAATAAAAGAGGTAGATGATATGAATAAAATGATTACATCTATTTTGGATATTGGAAGACAAGAGGGTGCTCAATTTGAAAAACCAATTGAAATTGATATTATAGAATTTTTTAATGCAAAAGTTCAAAACTATAAACTATTGGCAGAAAATGAAAATATCAGTATAAAATATACAAAAGATATAGATAGTTTTATCACTATAATTCAGCCAACATTGTTAAATCAAATTATTCAAAATTTTGTACAAAATGCTATAAAATTTACACCAAAAGGTAAAACAATCACTATTGATATAACAGCAATTGACGGTTCTATAAAAGTTTCTGTTATTGATGAGGGAATTGGAATAGATGAAAATATAGATCTGTTTGCACCATTTAAAAGAGTAGGTGGAAAAGCTGGAGCAGGATTAGGACTATTTTTAGCCAAAAGTGCAGCAGATGCGCTTGGTGCGACTATTTCACTTGAAAATAGGAAAGATGGACTAAGTGGGACTGTAGCAACTATGATATTGTACAGTAACCCAACTTGTAAGATTTAAGAGAAAAGCTCTTTGTGTTCAATCTTGGTACAATGATTTTGTACTGTTTTAATTCCATTTTGTTTTGCTAATTCCATAGCTTCATTGTTTACAAGACCTAATTGACTCCAAACACATTTTACTCCACCTTTTTTTATAGCTGCTTTTACTACATCCATAATAACTGCTGGTTTTCTAAAAATATCTACCATATCCACTTGATAGGGAATATCTAATAAACTTCTATATACTTTTTGCCCTAAAATTTCATCCTCTTTTGGATAAACAGGATAAACTGTAAAACCATGATCTATCAGGTATTTTGCTACTTTGTTACTAGCTTTGCTCTCATCTGGACTACATCCTATAACGGCAATTGATTTAGTTTGTTCAAATATCTCTTTTATCTCTTCTTTATTACTGTTTATTGTTGGGAATTCACATTCCATTTTATTTCCTTATAGTTTTAATAATACAATTATAATATAACTATGCAAAGATTTAAGAATATGAAATATAATTTTATGTATAAATTGGATATAGTACACATATGAAAAAAATAGATTATCAAGATATTTTAAATCAGATAGAAAAAGAGATTCAACCATTTTTTGATCAAGGTGAAGTTGCACAGTATATACCAGCTTTAAGTGAAGTTGATCCATATCAATTTGCTATGAGTATAACTATGTTTGATGGTACTACATATAATGTAGGAGATGTTTCTAAAAGGTTTTCAATACAATCTATATCAAAAGTTTTTTCATTTACAAGAGCTTTAAAGTTGTGTGGTGTGAAACTGTATGAAAGAGTAGGCAAAGAGCCTTCAGGAGATCCTTTTAACTCTTTGGTTCAATTAGAACATGAAAATGGCATACCACGAAATCCATTTATAAATGCTGGAGCAATAGTTGTAACTGATGCACTTTGTCATAAATATGAGGATAAAGATAAAGCATTTGATGGGATACTTAATTTTGTAAGAGATATTGCTTGTGATGATACAATAGATTATGATCATGAGGTATTTAACTCTGAACTTGAGCATAAATATAGAAATGAAGCTTTGTGTAGTTTTATGAAAAGTTTTGGAAATATTTATAGTGATGTTGATGATGTACTTCAAGCATATTTCAAGCACTGTTCAATTAGTATGAATACTACTCAATTATCAAGAGCTATGTTATTTCTTGCAAATGGTGGAGTTGATCCTATAAGCAAAAAAGAGTTTATCTCAATCCAACAAGCAAAAAGGATAAATGCCTTAATGCTTACTTGTGGACATTATGATGCAAGTGGTGAGTTTGCATTTCATGTTGGACTTCCTGGTAAAAGTGGCGTTGGTGGAGGAATTGTTGCAGTTGTACCAAATGTAATGAGTATTGCAGTTTATTCTCCACAACTAAATAGCTGGGGAAATTCACTAATTGGTACAAAAGCTTTAGAGCTATTTACTACAAAAACAGGATTATCGGTATTTTAATATGAAAACAGAAAAATTTGTAGCAGAAGTTGATACATTAAAAAAATTTTATGAGATGTATTGTAAGGATAAACATAAAAATCAAAAAATCACAAAAAGAACTTTGGAATATCATTTTGAAAAGTTTGATTATGAATTTGAACTTTGTGATGAGTGTCAAGAGCTTTTGGATTACTCTTTGGATAGATTAAAAGAGTGCCCCCATGAGATAAAACCAAGATGTAGAACATGTCCAAATCCATGTTATGAAAAACCACAATGGAAAAAAGTTGCCAAACTTATGAGATATAGTGGTATGAAACTTGGACTATTAAAAATAAAAAATATATTTAAAAAAAACAAATAACTTACAAAGATACTAAATGAAAGAAACTTTAGATTTAAAAGCAAATCATATAAAAAATGTATTGCATGGGTTTTTCCTTGCAATTGGAACAACAGTTGCAGAGACAAACACAATCTTACCATTAATAGTAAGTCATTTTGGAGGGGGATCGATTCTCATTGGATTGTTCTCATCACTTCTTAGAGGTGGTGCAATAGTGGTACAACTTTATGCTGCATTTCATGCTCAAAGTTATCCATATATGCTTAAATATATGAGAAGAGTTTTTTTAGCAAGATTTTTAGCTTGGTTTTTTATTGGTATTGCTATCATTATTTTAGGGGATAATCATCCTACAATTACACTTTGGTGTATTGGTATAGGTTTGTTTCTATTCTCATTTTCTGCTGGATTTGGAGCTATATATTTTAGAGAGATTGTAGCAAAAATTTTCTCACATAAATTTCGTGGTAAAACTATGGCAACACGGCAGTTTTTTGCTGCACTTGCATCTATACTAAGTGGATTGGCTGCTGGAGTTGTACTGCAAAGTTATGAAGCACCTCTTAGTTATGGTATATTGTTTATAGTTAGTACATTTTTTATGGGATTTGGTTATCTAGCTTTTGGTATGGTAAAAGAGCCAATTAAACAAAATATATCAAAAAAAGAGAAATCTTTTAAACTTTTTTTGAAAAATGCACTAGCAACTCTAAAAAGTGACAAAGATCTTCAAATACAAGTAAGTACATTTTTATTTGCTTATTCATATTTGTTTGCATTACCTTTTATAATTATTGATGCTCAAAGTAAAATAAGTCTTGATGGAGTTGCTATTGGATCACTTATAACAGTGCAGATGACAGGATCTATGCTTAGTAATCTTTTGTGGGGAAAACTAAGTTCAAAAGGTTTAAATAGGCTTATTACTCAGATCACTTTAAGTACTTTGATTTTTTGTATTATTGTGGCATTTTTTGCAAATAGTTTGTTTTGGTATATGGTGATTTTCTTTTTTGTTGGAACTGCTATGGATGGAAATAGACTAGCTTCAGGTAATCTTATTCTTATAATTGCACCAGAAGAGAAACGACCAGTTTATACTGCATTGCAGACAAATATTATGTCATTTGGTATATTTTTCTCTATTATTGGTGGACTTATACTTGCAGCTACATCATATACAGTTTTATACAGTTTTACTATTTTGTGTTTGCTTGTGGCATTGGGATTGTCTTTTAAACTAAGAGATTTGAATTCGTAGTATTATAGTATTATTGATACATTTTAAAATAAAATAGTTTTATGTTATAATTTATTTATGGATAATATTATAGAAACTAAAGCAAATATAATTAATAAACTAAAAAAAGTAAAACCTATTTATGCTAAAGAGGGATTTATTATAAAAGGTTTGTTTGGATCATATTCAAGAGATGAACATACTAAAAACAGTGATATAGATATACTTGTGGAATCAACACCAAAATTTGCAACAAAATATGGCTTTCAATCTGTTAATAGAATAAAACAGATTCAAGAAGAATTATCAGATATATTTAATGTAAAAGTAGATTTGGCAGATAGTACAGGAATGGGAAAAACTGCTAAAAAATTTATTTTGGATAGGACAATTTATGTCTAAAGAATCAATTAGCAAGATATATTTGATAATTGAAAAAATAGAGTATATAGAAACTATAGTGGATAATAGTGGAGGTATTATAAATGCCTTGAATGATGCAACTACAACAAGACCTGCAATTTTGATGCACCTTACTGCAATAGCTGAACAATTTAATAAGTTAAAACAATCTAATTGTAATGAAATATTAAGTTATTTTGAATAAGATGATTTAAAAGGTATGTATGATGTAAGAACTTATATAGCACATGATTATGAGGGGATTAATTTATCAATAATTGAGTGGATTATTAGAGATGGTTTACCTAAATTTAAAAAGCAATGTAATGAGGTTGTATCAACTTATCAAATATTAAAGAAATTAAACTGTTAGTATTATATATTAAAAGTTTCATTGTAGAGGAATAATCTATGCGATCAAATGAACAATTAGATAGTAAAGATAAAGATATTAATAAGTATGAGCTTATGCCAATATGGCATTTAGATATATTAAATAAAATAGAAAAAGATATTCAAGAGGGTAAAGTAAAATTTAAAAAACTTGAAGATGTAAAAAGAGAACTTATTGCTTTATATATGACTATATAAATTTACATTAACCCTTTAGCCAACTCAATACATGAGGCTAGAGAGGTAGTTTTAGCAATATATGGCTTTATATCTTTTGGAAGATATTTAGATGTGGTATGACCTATACATACAGCTTTGAAGCTTTTATCCCAAGAAAAATTTTCAAAAAAACACTCAATAGTAGATGGTGAAGAGAATATTATAACAGAGTTTTTAGCTGGTTGCTGATTTTTGGTATAGTTTTTACATTTTGTTTCATATACTATTAGTTCATCACAGCTGATATTATTCTGTTTTAGGATATTTACTAGATTTGATACTACTTTGGCACCTCTTATATATATAGTATTTTTATTTTGAAGTTGATCTATTAGCTCTTTTGCAAAATCATCTCCATGTCCACTTTTGCCTGTAAAAGCCAGAGTTCCATTGTATTTTTGTATCACTTTTGCAGTTTGAGGAGCTATTGCATAGCTTGGGATTTGTTGCCACGATTTATCAAAACTATCTATACTTGATATTGCATTTTTAGAAGTAAATATCAAAGCATCATACGGTGATAAATCTATATTTTGAATTATAGGAGATATTTGTATCATCGGAAGATTGATAACATCTTCCATATTTTTGTCACTTAATAAATATATATTACTCATCACATATTTAGTTTGTCAAGTTTGTTTTGAACAAATTTTTTTACATCTTCATAGATAATAGTTTCGGTAAAATCTTTAAATTTCCCTCCACTTGCATTTGGATGTCCACCACCATTTGCTATTTTTGAAGCCATAATACCTACATTTACTTTATCATCAGCTCTAAATCCCACATGACCTCTTCGTCCTACATCTATAAAAAAATCATAATCAGGATTAGCTTTTAAAAATGCATTTGCTGGAATAGATATAGATCCTAAAGTATAAGTTAATAATCCTTTATGACCTTTGTATGTTATTGTAAATTGATCTTTATATTTTACAAGTGTATCAACCAAATATGAAGCACTTAAGTTTGCTATAGTATTATTGTCATGATTTTTTTGAAGATATCTTTTTTTAATAAAATGTATCTCATCATCAAGTGCAATATGTCTGTTTGGTGTATTTAAAAATTTAGCTGCTTCTTGTAGTAGATACAATCTATAGTCTCTGTTTAAATCAGCAAAAAGTGTAGCGTTAATCTCATTTGCTTTACTAATAAGCAATAATAACACTTTTCCAAATTCAAAATCATCTACTTGATCATCAAGCCATATATCAATTGCATTGATAGCATCTACTAGAGGTTTTAGCCACGAATCAATATCACTTTTGCCATAGTGTTCTAAAAAGTATTCATAGACTATTTTTGTAGCACATTTAGAAGGATCCAAAAAGTACCAAGATGGATGG